>Ga0163153_10000277_pt1 | contig 92492 bp, 87 predicted proteins | sample OliLakLV19MP6IB1_FD_148629 | JGI IMG/M metagenome (GOLD analysis project Ga0163153, IMG submission 148629) | Freshwater microbial mat bacterial communities from Lake Vanda, McMurdo Dry Valleys, Antarctica - Oligotrophic Lake LV.19.MP6.IB-1 | ecosystem: Environmental > Aquatic > Freshwater >...
CCCCGCCCCCGCCGCCGGTCGCGAAGAAATGATCCCGAACCCGATTCATTTCATGGCCACAAAGAGGCACAAAAAATATTCCCCGCCGGCTGATGTCTGCGTGGCGCCCTTAGGCGCGCGGGTGGTTCACGCCAGAGCGCCGGACAATTTTTGTGCCTTCTCGTGGCCAAGCATTCCGGGCCTTGGGGCTTTAATCCTCAGCTTTCAGCCTTCAGCTTTCAGCATTTCCTGACCCATGGCCGCCATCGACTCACTCCTCCGCACCATGCTCGAAAAGGGCGGCTCCGACCTGCACCTGACGGTGGGCTTGCCCCCGAAGTCCCGCATCTCCGGCTCGCTTCAGGTCATTGGCGACAAGCCGATCACCTCCCAGGAGATGGAGGGCCTGCTCAAGGAGATCTGCCCCGAGAAACGGTGGAATGAATTCCTCGAGAAGAAGGATCTCGACCTTGCCCACGAGGTCGAGGGCCTCGCCCGCTTCCGCGCCAACTATCTCTACAACCACTGGGGCCAGGCCGCCGTCCTCCGCCAGATTCCCGCGAAGATCCTTTCGTTCAGCCAGCTCAACCTGCCCGAGGCGCTGAAGAAACTCTGCCACCTCGACCAGGGCCTCGTCGTCGTCACCGGCCCCACCGGCTCCGGCAAGTCGACCACGCTCGCGGCGATGGTCGACTACATCAACGACAACCTCGCGCGGCACATCATCACGATCGAGGACCCGATCGAGTTCGTCCACCCCTGCAAGAAATCGATCATCGTCCACCGCGAGGTCGGCGAGCACACCGAGAGCTTCGGCGCCGCGCTCAAGGGCGCCATGCGCCACGACCCCGACATCCTCCTCCTCGGCGAGATGCGCGAGATGGAGACCATCAAGCTCGCACTCTCCTGCGCCTCGATGGGCATGCTCGTCTTCGGCACGCTGCACACCAACAACGCTCCCAAGACGATCGACCGCATCATCAACACCTTCCCCGCCGAGGAGCAAAACCAAGTGCGCGTCATGCTCGCCGGCTGTCTCGCCGGCGTCGTCGCCCAGCTCCTCTGCAAAAAGATCCCCAAGGGCCGCGTCGCCGTGCACGAGATTTTGCTCCAGCACGAGGCGCTGCCCAACACGATCCGCATGGGCCAGATTTCCAACATCCGCGGCATCATCGAGAGCGGCAAGGAAGAGGGCATGATCACGATGGACAACAGTCTCATGGCCCGCGTGAAGGACGGCACCGTCGAGCCGAAGGAAGCCTACATGAAGGGCAGCAACAAGGCCCTCTTCGCCCCCCTCCTGAAGCCCGGCGATCTCGAAGCCGGGCACTAGCCAGAGGCACCCGCCCTCCGGGCGGCTTGGTTTGGCTGGAGGCCCCGCGACCCAGCGAGACGTTTACGGCCGTGTCGCCAATTCAAGCCCGCGCAGATAAACCAGCGCTTCGTCCCGATTCGTCCCGCCCATACTCTCCGCCGGCCGCACGCTCGTGCAAACCGCCGGGCGCTCGGGCTTGCCGAGGAGCGCGCAACGGTAGTCCGGCAGCAGGTGCACGCATGGAATTCCGGCGGGTTTGCCCCTGTGTCGTTAATCTATTCTTTTGTGCGTATATGACTCAACCGCAGGCTTGGGGATTTCTGGTATCAGGCATAGCGCAATCATTTCGACAGCCGGGAAACCGCCCTGTTGAGAGTTACTCTTTTAAGTCTGCTTCGATTTCGCGGAATTGCTCCAGGGCCGCTTCCAGGTCGGCGACGATGTCGGTGGCGATGATGCCGGGGGCGGGGAGATTGGCGGAGTCTTCGAGGGCCTCGTCCTTGAGCCAGAAGATGTCGAGGTTGGCTTTGTCGCGCTTGGTCAGCTCTTCGTAGGTGAAGGCCTTGAAGCGTTCGTTTTCTTTCCGGTCATGTCTCGAGGTAGGGCGTGTTGTCCCTAACGCGCCGGGCTTGGTTTTCGCACCTGCGGCGGGCAACTGCTCTACGTAGTCGCCGTACGAGAGACCGTCGTCTCTCAAAATATTACAATAATTCCAAAGCTTCTAAACCAAGGCGGGGGCGGTCATGCGGGATTCATTTCTTCCATGGGGAAAGTTTGGGGTGCTTCTCGCCGAGCCAGGCGATCACCGCTTCCCGCAGTTCGGCGGCGAATTCGCGTAGTTCCTTCGCTTCCTTCGCGCTCACCCGGCCGGCCGCGTCGTATTCGAGGCCGTTGCGCTTGGCCCGACAGGCGTCGAGGTAGTCGGCGCCATCCTGCCACTTCGGACCCAGTATCTTGGGCAGGGCCATAATCGTCAGATAATGGGCCTTCAGTTTCTCCGCTTTCCACCCTTCCGCCAGCAACGCGATGGCCCAGAGCTGGAGGGCGGCGTTGTAGGCGATATTGAACTGCCCATCAGGTGACAGGTTGCGTTTCGAATCTTCCAGGTCGCGGTCAACGACACCGAAGATCTTCACGATCTGGTCGCGCGTCGGGGTGTGGGCCTTGAGCAGGCTGGCCTAAACCAAGTCGTCCAAGCTCATCGGCGCCTCCCTTCACGAATAGTTTTGGTTTGTCCAGGATATCGACCAGCAGCGGGTGCTTGGTGCGGCCCTTCTTAAATTCGGCCGCGGACATCGTGACCGGATTGATTTCGCGACCCAAAGCCTCACTGGCTTTCCGCAGCACGGGGGCGAGCGTGCGCAGGCCGGCGTCGCCGATGACCAGCAGGTCCACGTCACTGACCGCCTTGCCCGAGCCCGAGGCCAGCGAACCGAAGACGAAAGCCACTTCGATCCCCTTCACCTTCGCCAAGGCATCCGCGAGCACGTCGCGCAGTCCAGCGGTCTTGAGCACGAGCTGCTGCAGATCGACAAACAGCGGGTGGCTGGCCTTGGCCCGGTAGTAGCGCCGGTTGCCGTCGCGTCGATTGGTGAGGAGGTCGGCCGTGGTGAGCTTCTCCAATTCCCCCTGCATGGTGCCCAGGCCCAGCCCGCTTTGGCGCGTCAGGTCGCGCAGGTGCAATTCGCGGCTGGCATCGGCGAAAAGCAGGCGCAGCACCTCGGCGCGGACCTGGGGAAAGAGAACAGACAGGAGGCTCATAATGTATGGTTATTCCTTACGTATGACCGGTTATTCCTGTCAATTCTTGAAAGCCTGTTGCTCACCGTTGCCGCCGACTTGTCGCGCCGTAAACGGGTGAAGGCGGAACGACAGACCGTCATCCCGCCCTGACCGCCGAAGCCCTGAGCCTGTCGAACGAGACGAAGGAGGAACCTATTTGTGGGACACCACCCTGGCACTGCGCTGCTTTGTGCTCTATGTGTTCTTTCGTGGCTACCTCAGGATTTCGCCGCGGATTACTCGGCCAAGCCTCTCACGCAGCAATGGGTCGACTCGACTCGATTTGGCTTTCCTCTTCGCGTCCATTCGCGCCATTCGCAGGCCAACTGAATTGTTCCAGATCCAGAGGAGAGTTTTGGCCACAAAAGAACGCAAGGAGCGCAAAGACAGTCCATTTAGGCCGCTCTGCTTTGTGCTCTATGGGTTCTTTCGTGGCTACCTCAGGGTTCCGTCGCGGATTTGAAACTGCACCGCCTATGGTGGCCGCCGATTTCCACATCGGCGACAGAAGCGCCGGTATGGAAACCGACGCCCACTTTCTGCTTGGCTCCAGTTAAGGCTTCGTCGCCAGCTCAAGCCCATAAAGATGAGCCAGTGCCGCCTCGCGCGAGGACCCGCACATTTCCTCGGTCGGCCGCAGGCTCACACACACCACCGGGCGCTCGGGCTTGCCGAACAGCGCACAGCGTAAATCCGGCAGCAGTTGAACGCAATGCACGCCCGCCGGCTTGCCGTGTGTCGTTAATATATTTTTTGAGTTTTTGGCCTTCCACTCATCTACGGAGCTATTTCCCCATGACAGCCAAATGTCCGCTTCCATGGAGCAAGTTGCATTCGAGGGTCAACCGGCTCTCCCCGGCCATCTTCTGGCGGCAAACGTGGCTGGCTCTGGCCGAAGGGATAGCCGAAGGCGGCGAAAGTCGCAGAACGCTGGTAACTGGCCTCACGCGTAGGTAGCGACCCACTTGGCTATTCGACCACGGGTGCTTCCCAAGAACATGCAATATCACCTCACGAACGCTTCAAAGATCAGTGCGCAGCCTATACTGTGCACACCCCATAGCCTCGGGGTGAGAGAAATGTCATCCTGACAGCCAACCCTATGAAAACACGGCATGCTTTTATTGTTCCAATTGTCGCAGCACTGATGGCCACGTCTCTCTTGGCTGATAGCCCGGAGTCAAAAGCCGGAAGCTCGGAGAAGAAGCCTGATACCCCGGAGTCCAAATCTGATAGCGCAAGTTCGGAATCGAAGGTTGTTCTGGCCGACTTGCCGGCAGCCGCTCAGGCCACGATCAAAGCTAAACTCGGAAACATCCCGATTGACGAAATCGAAAAGAAAGCCGTGAAGATCGTCGTGTATAAGGTTGAATACCGAAAGGACGGAATGAAAATCGAGTTCATGGTTGATAACGACGGCAAGTTGATCCCGATCGAGCGGGATGACGATTGATCCGCGGAATGACGGGGGCACGGGGCGCAGAACCGGCGGGAGATATCCTTTCCTCCGCTCAGCTCACGCCGCGCCCAACGCCCCGTCAGGCTACATTGTCGCTTTCGGGGCTAACTCATTTCCTGGAGCCTGCTTCGGACAGCCGACACGTCCAACAAGACAATTGCCTTGAGTCGGTGGCCGCAATTTAAGGCGGTTCAAAGAGTCGCCTTCTCCAACGATCCGAGGAAAATCAATGCGTGCTCCCTGCCTGTGCCACACATTTCCTCACTAGGCCTTAAACTGACGCAGACCGCCGGGCGCTCGGGTTTGCCAAACAACGCGCAGCGGTAGTCCGGCAGCAGTTGCACACAACGTTCCCCCGCCCGCTTGCCGTCCGGCATGCCGGGGATCGGCGACGTAATGCTCGGCGCGATGCAACAGGCCCCGCAGTTTGTCCGGCAGTCCATGAAGCATTTAACCACGAATATCTCGGATAGACACGGATGAAATTCCCGCCCTCTCGCCACTATCCGGGTTCATCCGTGATAGCCGTGGTCAAAAAGATCAGGGATTTTTCTTAGCGCCGTTCACAACCAACGAGGCAGCTGATTCCGGACAGGAAACGGGAATATTTGCCGGCGGCGCCGAATCCTCACTGCAACGACAGGAACACCCGCGGGCCCTTGTTCTCCTTCGGTCCAGCCTTGTCCTGCGCCAGGAAGAGCCGGTCGGCGGCGATCTTGCCCTCGGTGAGGAAATAGTCGCGCACGCCCTGGGCGCGGGCGGCGGCGAGCGCCCGGAGATCATTGTCGTCGACCACCATGGTCTCCGCCAGGCGTCCGGCCATCTCCTCGTTCGACAAACCGGCGGGAGCCAGTCCGGGGGCGGCGACGGTCGCGGCCTTGACCGGTTCCGCCGGTTGGTCCGGCGGGCCGGAAAAAATCCCGAACGTAACCACGTCCACCACGCGGCGGAGAATGCTCTTGTTGGCGGAGGCCGGCGCGCCGGCGGTCGCGGGCGCCTGGGCCGCCGGCGCGCCGAATTGCGTGCCGGGCGCAAACTTCTCATCGAAGAGCTTCTGCACCATGGCGGCCTGCGCCTCGGGCGTGAGCTCCAGCTGCGCGGGCGGCGGGATGTTGGGGTTGGCCGCGTGCCGTTCCTCCCAGATCCGGCCGCGCACCAGGGCCGCCAGCTTCTGCTGCCGGAGCGCGTAGGTGTCGGCCAGGCCGTCATAGCCGCCCTCGAGTGCGACGCTGAGGCCGGGCCGGTTCGCCAGCGCCTTGACCATCGTCTCGAGCTTCTTGATCCCGGCCGCCGGCAGGTCGCTGCCGCCGGGAGCGAATTCCTGGTAAGCAAGTTCGTCGCCGCCGCCGCCAAACATCGAGCCGAGCAGAGCGAAGGGCGACACCGCCGCCTTCGTCAGCAGGTTCACGACGACGCGCAGCACGACCTTGCCGATGCGCAGGTTGGGATCGTCGATGCGGCCGGACATCGGCACGTCGATGACGATCTGCCCGTTGAGATCCTTGAGCAGCGCCACGCCGAGCCGGACGGGCAGCTTCGTGGCGGTCGGGCTCTCCACCGGCGCGCCGAAGGTGAACTGATTCAGCGTGATCACGTTGGTCGCGTCGAGCTGCCGGTCATCGAGCTTCGCCTGCACGTTGACACTCAGCTGGCCGCGCGCCAGCTCGTAGCCGGCGTACTTGCCGCTGTAGGGACTGAGCGGCAGCAGGTCCACGTTCCGGAAGTCGATCTTCAGGTCCACGAATTTTTTCGCACCCAACAGATCCAGCTGGCCTGTGATGGTCACCGGGCCGGCGCCGTCCACCGCCGCCTGCAGGTCCACGTCGGCTTTCGCGAGATTCTCCGACGACAGGCCGGCGATCGTGCCGCCGAACCGGTTGACGGCCATCCGCACGTTCGGTTCGAGTGAGCGATCAGTCAGGGTAAAATCTCCGTCAGCGATCACCACCTTCCCGATCTCGATCTTCGGCCGGATCTCCGCAGTGGGGGGAGGGGCTTTATGCCCCGACAATCCGGCACCGGGCGCCGAGTCGGGGCGTAAAGCCCCTCCCACCGCTTCAGTCCCAGGCTTCGCCAACCCGGCCAGATTGAGCGTGCCATCCTTGTTGACCAGCACACGGGCGTAGGGCGCAGTCATGGTGACCTCGGCCAACGTGACCGCCAGCTGCGGGGCCGTGGCGGCCTTGAGGCCGTTGAGCGCCAGCGAACCAAAGCCCGCCAGCTCCTCGTTGTGCACGCCGTCGACCAAGCCCAGCTTGTCGACCGAGGCGCCGCCGTCGAACGTGACGGCCGGCACCCCCGCGACCATGGCCACCTGCACGGCGCCGCTCGCGGAGACCGAGCCCTGCGTGATGCGGGCGTTGATAAATTGTTCCAGGTAGGGGCTGAGCGGCAGGATCGCCAGGACCGCGGCCTCGGTTTTCAGGTCGGCCTTCAGTTCCGGCTTGAGCGTCACGGTGCCGTCAACCTTGACCGTGCCCTGCGGGGCCCAGTTGAGCGCGAGCGCCAGCGGCATGACCGCGCCCTCGGCCAGGGTAACTTTTTTCAGGGAAAACTGGATGCCCGCGAGGGACAGCTGCGCCGGCCGCGGCGCCGCCAGGTCGGTGAACTCGACCGAGCAATCCCTCAGGGCCACCTCCCCGATCATGAACTCCGGCGGCCGGGGAGCGGCGACCGGGGCCGTCGAGGTCGGGGTGTCGGCCGGGGCCGGGGCGAGCAGCGCCCGCAGGTTCAGCGTGCCGTCCTGCTCGCGCCGGGCCCGCACCGCGCCGCCGGTGATGGTGACCGACTCGATCGCCGCCTGGCGCGTGAGCGCGTCGGCGGTGACGCCGGCGACATCCAGCGCGGCCAGCTCCACCAGGGATTCGCGCGTGGCCCGCTCCGTCACCTTGACGTTCCGCAATTGCAGGGCGCCATCGATGAGCTTCATCACCCGGCCGCCTTCCGCCAGGTTGAGTTCGTAGCGTCCGCGCAGGAAAAGCTTACCTTCGCTCAGGTCCGCCTGCATCAGGTCGGCGTAGTAGGGCGCGTATTTGGCGAGCAGGATGTTTTCGAGCCGCAGCTCGCCCGCCGAGCTCACGGGGTCGGCGCTCAGTGTGCCGGTCCAGCTGAGCCGCTCGCCGGCTTCCGTCACCGCCTCAAATTGATACGGTGCGCCGCGCCGCGCGCCCGCCGTGCGGAACTCCGTCAGCCCAAAAGACAGCGGGCCGAGCGTGGTCGTGAAGGGCTGCGCCCGCGACTGGTCGGCGAAGTCCACCCGGGCCCCGGCCACCTTCAGGCTGCCGATCTGCAGCGGCCGGCCGGGTTTGGCCGGCGCCGCCGGGGCGGCCGCCGGCGCGTTGAGCCGGGCCAAGATGTCTGAGAAATTGAAGCTGCCGTCGGACTGCAGCTGCGCGGTGAAATGGAAGCCGTCGAGCTCGATCTCGCCGACCGTCCAGGTCCCGAGGATCGAGGCCAGCGGATCGAGGTTAACATAAAGGCGGTCCCAACCGAGGAAGGAACCGCTCCCGTCCTTGAGGCGGACATCCAGGTGCTCGAGCGTGACGGACCCCGTGTAGGGATTCACGCGCACCTGGCCGACAGTGACGGTGCGACCCAGCGCCGCGCCGGCCCGTTTCTCCAGCTGCGTCTTGATCATCGACGGGGCGACGAAAAAGCCGCCGACCGTGAACAACACCAGCCCGATGCCCGCGATCAGCAGGCGGCGCGGCCACTTCTTCTTTTTCCGTTCGCGAAATTTCCAGATTGCCACGCCGCAACTCTGGCGGGGGAGCCCGTCAATGCAATCTGCGAGACACGCGGTGCAGTCGATGCTTGGCGAAACCCCTCAATGGCACTAGCCAGTCGACCCCATGAGCGAACTGGTTCCGGACAGCCTGTCCACAAAGGGCCTCGAGGCCTTCCTGCATGAGAAGATCCCTCTGACCAAAGCCATGGGCCTGCACGTCGCCGAAAGCACCGCGCAGCGCCTCGTGCTCGAGGCCCCGCTCGACCGCAACGTCAACCATCTGGGCACCGCGTTTGGCGGTTCGCTGCACGCCCTGCCCACCCTCGCCTGTTATGCGGGGCTCTGGACGCTGATGCGCGAGGCCGGCATCGACGGCCACGTCGTCGTGAAGCAGAGCCAGGCTTTCTACCGGCAGCCCGTGACCGGTACGTTGCGCGCCGTGTGCGTCCGGCCGCCGGCCGCGCTCGTGAGCGAATTCATCCGCGACCTCCAGCGCCACAAGAAGGCCCGCCTGGTCCTCACCGCCATCGTCGAAGGCGCCAACGGCAAACCCGCGGTCGAATATTCGGGTAGCTTCGTGGCCGTGGTGTGAGCGCGGGATCACCGATCCCACCGGCGGAGGGCCGGTCATCAAGCCGCTGGGGACTTTCCTGTTTAACCGGGTTTCGGCAGGTAGGGCGGATTATCCTTAATCCGCCGCGGCGCGTTGGGGACAACGCGCCCTACCTAGATGTGCTTCGAATCGGCTTCGTCTTTTTTGACGTAGCCGCTTTCCTGCCGCTGGTGGTTCACGGCGTTCTTCTTCAGGTAGGCCTGGTAAACATCGTCGGGCGTCATGCCGAGGGTCTGCGCCAGCGACACCAGGAAGTGGAAAAGGTCCACGACTTCGACCTTTGCGTTCTGCTCGTCGAACTTCTGGTATTTGGCCCACCACTTCCAGGGAACGCTGTCGATCAACTCGGCCGTCTCCTGTTGCAGGGCCCGGGTATAATTGAGGATCCACTTCGCTTTTTCCTCGTCGGTCGGCGGGGGCAGATTCACTCCAATGCGCTTATTCAGCGCATCTTGCATACGAAAGATCTCCTCGAGTTTGTCCATGACCGGGGAGCGTGGGAGGCGCCCGGACGGCTGGCAAGCCCGTCGCCCGGGAAATTTAAGTTGCCCTGCCCCTCTGTATAACCGACTTTCGGGCCTTATTGCCGCTGTTGAGCGAGATTTTCGAGCTCCGGCTGGCATCCACTACCTGCGCCGCCACCCCTTGGCAGGCGCTCACAAACAACAACATAGATAGACATGTCCTCCACAGAATCGTCCGGTGCTCCTGCCGAAGCCACCGCGACCACCCCGGCGCCTGACGCCGCGTTCCCTACATTCGGCTCCACCCGCGGCTCCGGCCTCGCCCGTGGCAAACGTCCCGCCGCCGGTCCCGCCGCCTCCACCGCGGCTTCCACTGAATACACGCCGACCGCCATCGAAGTCGTCAACGCTCCGCGTGAATACCAGAACCCGTTCGCTCCGGCCGAAACGCCGGTCGCGTCCGCTCCCGCTCCGGCGCCGTTTGTACCGGCCCCGGTTGTCATCACCCCCGCCCCGGTCCGCGCCGAACGCGCTCCGGAAGCTCCCGCCCGCGAATACTCCGCGCCCGTCGCTGATGTCGCTCCCGCCGCTGCCCCCGTCCAAAACGACGAGCCGGCGGAACTGAACATCCTCGAGCCGGCCCAGCAGAAGACCGCGCCCGCCCAAACTTGGGAGAGCGAAGGTTTCAAGCCCGCCCGCGGCGAGTCCCGCGGCGAGCGCGAGCCTCGCCCGGAACGTTCGTATCGCGAAGAGCGCACCGACCGACCGGCCCGCGAGGCCGCGTCGGACGAGCCGGTCGACATCGCCTCGATCCCCCCGCAGTTCCTCTACGTGCGCCCGGGCCACACCTACGTGCCGACCCCGCGCAACTACGGCGGCGCCCCGCGCGAGCGCGGCGAGTGCCCGGAGCGTAGCGAGCGTCCCGCCCATGGTTCGCCTGAGCGCGCCATGGAGACCTCCGCTGAAGTCCCCGCCAAGTCGGGTGGCTTCTTCGGCTGGCTGAAGTCCCTCTTCGGCGGTTCCACCTCGGCGGAGACCGTCGCGGCCTCCAGCGCCAACGGCGAGCATCGCCGTGAAGGCGGCGGCCAGCGTCGTCACCGTGGCGGCCGCAATCGCGGCGGCCAAGGCGGCGGCCAGGGCGGCGGCTATCAAGGCGGCGGCGAAGGCGGCCGTGGTCGCGGCCGCGGTGGCCGTGGTCGCAGCGGCGGCGGTGGCGGCTACCGCTCCGAAGGCAGCAGCCAGGGTGGCGTCTAAGCCTCCCGGGATCACCTTCCGAAACTTTCAGGCGCCTGCTTCACCGCAGGCGCCTTTTTTTCGTCGCAACGCCCCGACCCCGTCGTAGCTTTTTGCGCAAAGGCGGGGCGGCACTCCTCCCTTTCACTTTCACTCTCACTTCCGCAATGTCCGATCTCATCATCCACGGCGGCAAACCCCTGAGCGGCACCATCACGCCGTCGGGCAACAAGAACTCCGTCCTGCCCATCCTCTGCGCGACGCTGCTCACCGACGCCAAGGTCGTGCTCCGCAACGTCCCCAACATCACCGACGTCGAGAAGCTCGTGAATTTCTTCGCCGAGCAGGGCTCGGTCATCGCGTGGGACCGCGCCGCCGGCACCATCGCGCTCGATCACTCGGCCTTCGACGCCGGCCGCCTCAACGGCGAACTCCCCGCGGGCATGCGCTCGGCCGTGTTGCTCTTCGCGCCGCTCCTGCAGCGCATGAAGAAGATCGCGCTGCCGACCAACGCCAAGGGTTGCTCCCTCGGCATCCGCGAGCTCGACCCGCACCTCGAGATCCTGGAAAAGCTCGGCGCGAAGATCACCCACAACGGCGATCTGAAGCTGTCGCTCAAGGGCCGCTTCCGCGGGGCCCGCCACTGGCCGGACTACATGTCGGTCACCGCCACCGAGAATTTCGTCATGGCCGCCGTCCTCGCCGAGGGCGAGTCCGTCCTCCTCAACGCCGCCAGCGAGCCACACGTGCAGGACCTCTGCGCCGTCCTCGCCGGCATGGGCGCGAAGATCACCGGCCTCGGCACCAGCCAGCTCATCGTCACCGGCGTCGCGAAGCTCAAGGGCGGCGTGTTCACCATCAACACCGACCACCATGAGGTCGTCACCTTTCTCGCCCTCGGCGCCATCACCGGCGGTGAGGTGCGCGTGAAAAACTCCCTGCCCCACCACTTCGACCTCATCAACCGCTCCTTCGCCAAGCTGGGGGTGCAGGTTGAGTATGACGGCGACACCGCCTTCGTCCGCAAGCGGCAGAGGCTCCTCGTCACCGAGCCGTTCACCTCGAACCTGCTCCCGAAGATCGAGGCGGCGCCCTGGCCGTATTTCCCCGTCGACCTCCTGCCCGTCATGATCGCCCTGGCCGTCCGCGCCGAGGGCACGGTGATGTTCTGGAACAAGGTCTACGAGGGCGGCTTCACCTGGATGTCAGAGCTGTCGAAATTCGGCGCCCACATTGTCGTCAGCGACCCGCACCGCATCACGGTCTTCGGCGCCAAGCCCCTGCGCCCGGCCACGGTCGAGGCCCCCTACATCATCCGCGCCGCCGTCGCCCTCTACATGGTCGCCGCCAGCATCCCGGGAAAGTCGGTCGTCAAGAACGCCGACACCATCAAGCGCGCCCACCCGAACTTCGTGGAAAACCTCCGCAGCCTCGGCGCCGAAGTGGAATGGAAGTGAGCCAATCCTTTTTCACCGCTAACCCACCCTAATACCTCACTAATCATTAGTGTCCCATTAGTGTGGATTAGTGGTTAAATAATCCGTGGTTTAAAATGCCTTCTCCTGACCAAATCCCCAAGGGCACCGGCTTCCTCACCGGCGCGCTGACGTCCCCCGTCTCCCCGGTCGAGGCGGCGCTCCGTCCGCTTTCCTTCTCCGACTTCGCCGGCCAGCCCAAGACCGTCGAGCGCCTCAAGGTCATGGTCGGCGCCGCCAAGCGCCGCGGCGATCCCCTCAACCACATCCTGCTCTCCGGCCCGCCGGGCCTCGGCAAGACCACCCTCGCCTTCATCCTCGGCCACGAACTCGGCCGCAACGTCCGCGTCACCTCCGGCCCCGTCATCGAGAAGGCGGGCGACCTCGCCGGCCTGCTGACGAACATGGAGGAGGGCGACATCCTCTTCATCGACGAGATCCACCGCATCCCGAAGACCGTCGAGGAATACCTCTACAGCGCGATGGAGGACTTCCGCCTCGACATCATGATCGACCAGGGCCCCAACGCGCGCAGCGTCCGCCTCTCGATCCCGAAGTTCACGCTCATCGGCGCCACCACGCGCTCCGGCCTGCTCACCGCGCCGCTCCGCTCGCGCTTCACACTCAACACCCGCCTCGACTACTATGATCGAGCCACGCTGGAGGGCATCGTCACCCGCAGTTGCGGCCTGCTCAAGGTCGACCTCGACGCTGGCGGCGCGCAGGAAATCGCCAAGCGCGCCCGCGGCACGCCGCGCATCGCCAACAACCTCGTCAATTTCTGCCGCGACTACGCCTCCGAGAAGGCTCAGGGACGCATCACCCAGCCCGTCGCCGCCGCCGCGCTCGAGCTCCTCGAGATCGACGCCGCCGGCCTCGACGAGATGGACAAGCGCGTCCTGCGCCTCATGGCCGAGAATTATGCCGGCGGCCCCGTCGGCCTCGGCACCATCGCCATCGCCGTCGGCGAGGAAGCCGAAACCATCGAGGAGGTCCACGAACCGTTCCTCATCCAGGAAGGTTATCTGGCCCGCACCGCCCAAGGCCGCATCCTCACCGCGAAAGGCTACGGCGCCATCGGCCTCAAGCCCTCCAGCAACCAGCAGACCTTGCTGTAGGAGCGGCTTTACCCCGCGATTCCTTTGATGAACTCGCGGCTCCTGCGCTACCGGCTGTCACTGGGGATTTTCATCATTGGCCTGATCCTTGGCGGCGTGACCGCTTTCCCTCTGCTGACCGAACTGAGGATCCTCGGACGCATCTTCGGTATCACCGACCCCTCAGGCTATCAAAACCTGACCGGCCTACAGCACTGGCTCGCCTTTGTCTGGTTCGGCTTGGAGCAAACCTATGCGAGTTTCCCCTTCCTCGCCTACGGCACCGACTGGCTGGCGTTCGGGCACGTGTGCATCGCGGTGTTCTTCATCCGCCCTCTCTACAAACCGCTCGAATCCGACTGGGTGCTCAAGTGTGGACTTGTCTGCTGCGCCGCCGTGATCCCGCTCGCCCTGATCGCCGGACAGGTCCGTAGCATCCCGCTTTACTGGCGGCTGATCGACAGCTCGTTCGGCATCTTCGGCGCCCTGCCGCTGCTCTATTGTCTTAAGCTGACGCGACAAATGCGCCTATAGTTTTACCCTGCTCGCGGGTGAATTCGCTGCGATCATATAGCTGCGCAAGAGCGCGCAATAAAAAAACCAGCCATAAGGTCCGTGAGGACAGCACAAGAAAGTCGCCCGACAGTAAAGCCCAGCCTAGGCCCATCGTCACCACCGTTGCCGGAATGATTAGCCATGCCATAAAAACGCGTTCGGTTAGATCCCAGCCATCACGGGCAGTATTCCTGAGCAGCAATAAGTGCCCGAACATCCAAACCGTAAGATATAATAACAGGGGAAGAAGCAACACCAAGGCATGGTAATTGAAGTCGCTCACCATGGCTGTTCCCCGCGGATAAAGATCCCCCGAGCAAGCTCCGGGGCATTTGTCGGAAACCTGTAGGGCGGGGTCGCTGCACCCCGCCAAGGGGCGAAGGCGATATCACGTTCGTGGCGGGATCGGCGATCCCGTCCTACCACCCAGCCGGAGCAAGCTCCGGGGTATGGACCCACTGCTGAATCAAAGAGAGGAAAGCCTGGCCTGCCTCTGCCAGCCCTGATGCAATGACAGCTCCAAACCCAACTAGGAGTATCTTTCTTGGTTTTTCTGGCAACGGATACTGTGCTTTTCTCCAATAAGAGATGATCGGTAAAGACAGTCCAAGAATCAGCGCCGTGGCCGCATAATCTTCACAAGCTGGGCGAGCCGTCAGAAGTTTCTTTCTTAATTGGCGGAACTCTCTGTCATCCTCGGTCTGCAAGCCCAAGGGATAATATCCTGGCTCATATTCCTGAAGATTTCGCAGACGCGGCAGGCTCAGACCTTCCCGAAGCAAAACTCCACCGAGTAAAATCAACCATGCGCTCAACAGATAACTGAAACGTTTCTCTCCGAAGGTCATTTATTTCTACCGAGGTCAAACACGGCAAAAAAACCGTCCGGAGCCGGACCGCAGCGCTTTTGAAGAGCACCGCCGCCGGCCCCCGGGGCCTTGCACACGCTTACCGATCAGCCCCCGCAGTCGCCGGATTCATTTCGAGTGAATACCAGTTGATCCGCCGGGTGCAGAACATCACCAGCGCCAGCGCCCCGAACAGTGCGGCCGTGCCGGCCACCAGCGCGTAGTCCTGCGACTGCAGGACGAAATACAGGTAACCATACGTCGCGCCCAGACCGCCGCCGATGACGAACGTGCGCCGGCCAGTCTTGAGGAAGCTCCAGGCATAAAGCGACACGAGCACCGTGCACAGCACCGCCGACGCTGCGTAGGCGAGGCCCGTCGTCCAGAATTCCGACAAGGCGAGGAAACCAAGGAAGAACAGCGCCAGCGCCGCGCCGACCATCGCGTATTGCAGCGGATGGATCTTCAGCCCGGGCGAGGTCACCTCGAACAGGAAGAACACCGCAAACACCAGGACGAAGAATAACACGCCGTATTTCTGCGCCCGCTCGGCCAGCCGGTAGCCGTCCACCGGCTGTGCGAAAGTCACGCCGAAGCCCGCCGCGTCGATCTTCTGGGCCAGCTCGGCCAGGTTCGTGCCGCGTTTTGTCCAGCTCTGCGGAAACCCGCGACTGAAATGGGATATCTCCCACTCCGCCGTAAAGCCCGCCGGGCCGATTTCCCGCCGCACCGGCAGGTAGGCGCCGCCGAACGACGGGTCGGCCCACGGCGCGGTGAGCTTTACGGTGGTGACCTTGCCGGCCGGAACGATTTGCAGTCGTTCGCTGCCCTGCAGGACCACCTCGAATTCAAAGTCAATCCGCGCGCCGGGCGTGAGCTCCGCGAGCTTCGCCTCCAGCGGCAGGAACCCGCCGCCCGCGGCATCGGCCGACTCAAACGTCGCCGCCTTGCCGCCCACCGGCGAGAAGGCCGAGACCGTGCGGATGCCGCGCAGGTCGGAAACGCCGAGAAGCACCTTCGCCTGCCCCCAGTCGATCTGATCGTGCTCGATGCCGGCCGCGGCGAAGTCCGGCACAAACCCGCCGGCGAACCTGAGCCTCGTGGCATACACCACCGCCTCATAGATGCCACGGTGCCGCACTTCGGGCTCGACCGTCCCCTGCACCGCCAGCTTGTCCGGCAGGAAATAAGCCGTGGTCCACTGCAGGCCGGGCTCCTCGACCGACACCACCTTTTCACCGACCACCTTCTGGCGGACAAGCATCGTCTGGTAGGCGTAGGGCACGGCCAGCACCGGGCCGCTGACCTGCTGCGCCTTGCCCCACCGCCCGGCGATTTCCGCCGTCGCCTGGTTCTGGTAGCCCTGCCGCTCGCGCAACACGCCATTTGTCATGAACAGCGGGATGTGCAGGAACGGAATGAGCAGACAGATGCTGGCGATCTTGCGGAAGACGGCCAGGCGGCGTGAACCGGGGTTGGGAATGACAGGAGGTTGGGCGGATTCCATGCCCCCATCCTGACCGGCCTTTGTGAAGCCCGTGTGAAGTCACGAAGAAATCCAGCCGAAATCGGCCCAAGCCGTTCAGTCCATGGCCTTGACGCTGATGTCAACTAATAGTTGACATCAGCGTCAAGGCCATGGGGCCCGTTGCGATCGGTTGGATCAGCATTTCACGGGCAGCCAGAACCCCGCCCGGGTGCCGCCGCTCTCGCGGTTTTCAATCATCGCCTCGCCGCCGTGCAGGTGAGCGATCTCGCGGACAAGGGCCAAACCCAACCCCGTGCTCTTCCGTTCCGTGCCGGGCCGTGGGAGCGAATAAAACCGTTCGAAAACCCGGGCCAGCGCGTAATCCGGCACACCGGGCCCCTGATCGTCCACCGTAAATGTCACGCGACCGTCCACCACGGTGCACTGCAAGGTCACCGCGCCGCCGGCGGGCGAGAAATCCAGCGCGTTCTGCAGCAAATTGACCAGCGCCTCGCGCACCAGCACCCGTTCGCCATGCAGTGTGGCGGCGGCACCCGCACTCGTGAGCTGCACCCGCCCGGCCGCATAGGCGGGCTGCATCAACGCCGTCACCTCGGCGACCAGCCCCTCGGCCTCCACCGGGCCGGTCTGGCCGAGCGTCTTGCGCGCCTCCAGCGAGGACAACTCCAGCAGCCGGTCGATGATCTGCTGGATGCGCGCGGACTCACCGCGGATGTTCGCCATGAATTTCTTCCGCTGCTCCGACGGCATGTTTTCATCCAGCAGCTCGGCCGCGCCGCGAATGGCCGCGAGCGGCGCCTTCACCTCGTGGGCCAGCGCCTGCGTATAGCGCTCGGCGTGCTGCCGGCCCTTCAGCGCATCGCGCATTTCCTCGAAGGCGGCGCTGAGTTCGGCGATTTCCTTCGCCCGCGACTTGGGCGGAGCGGGCACGCGGCCGTCGCGGACATTCCGCGCATACGCGGTCAGCCGCTCGAGCGAGCGCGTCAGACGCGCCGCGATCCACCAGCCGAGAATCATCATCCCGAGCGCAATCGCCCCGATATACCACACCAACCGCCAACGTGCCGCGCGCACGCCTTCCTCCACCGAGGCCAGCGGCCGGCCCACGCCGACCCAGCCCAGCGGCTCGCCGGCCGCCAGCACCCGCGAGACGACGCGCAATTCCCCGTCCACCACCGCCACGTTCGCCACCGTGTAAGATTCCGAGGCCGCCCGGCCGCCGCCACGCAACGGCCATTGGTAGACCTGGCCGACATCCCGGCCCGCCGAATCATAAATCACCCGTCCCTCGCGGTCGCAGGCGAACACCCGCAGCAAATCCGTCTGCTTGGGCAGGGTCGTGAGCTTTCGCGTCCAGTCCTGGCCGGGTGATTCCGGCGCGGCAAATGCCGCCATGTAAGCCGCCGTGTCGCCCATCGTGCGCCGCATCGATTCCACGTAGCGGAGCCGTACATCGCGCAATACGAGCGCCATCATCGCCGCCAGGCCGAGCGCCGAGGCGCCGACATACACCACAAAGATGGCCGTGCGGATCCTCACGTTTCCTCGCGCAGCGAGTAACCCAGCCCGCGGTGCGTCACGATCGGGTCGGTCTCGGGCGCGGCGGCGCGGAGCTTGGCGCGGAGCGTTTTGATGTGCGCATCCACCGTGCGGTCCAGCGCAGCCCCGGGATCGTCCCACGCCGCCGTCATGAGCTGCTCGCGGCTGAAAACCCGGCCGGGTGCCGCCAGCAGCGCGGCGAGCAGCCGGTATTCGTTGCGCGTCAGGTTGAGCGCCTTCCTGCGGAGGCTGATGCGGCACTTCGCCTCGTCATGCGTCCAGCCAGCCGGCGCCGTTCCGGCGAGTGCGGCCCCGCTGCTCCGGCGCAGGACCGCGCGGATGCGGGCGGTGAGTTCGCGCGGGCTGAAGGGTTTGGCGAGGTAGTCGTCCGCGCCGAGTTCGAGTCCGACGATCTTGTCCACCTCGCTGCTGCGGGCCGTCAGGAAGACCACCGGCACGGTGTGCTTTTTGCGCAGTTCCCGGCAGACATCGAGCCCGCTCATGTCGGGCAGGCCCACATCAAGCACCACCAGCGCCACCAGCTGCTGCGCCAGGGCGAGCAGCGCGTCGCGCCCGGTGGTTTTCCAGAGCGGCTCGAAGCCCTCCGTGCGCAGCGCATAGACGATCGTCTCGGCGATGGCGGCCTCGTCCTCCACAAGGAGAATGGTCTGGCGCGCAACGGACATGCGATGCTTCTGCCCTCGTCCGCGCCCGCTGGCAAGCATGGGAGAGGAGCGTCATGCCCCGAACTTCACCGCCGCACATTTTGCCGGGACCTGAAGCTCCCGCGTCCAAGGGCTTCGTTGAAAAAACTTTCGCCAATGCGAAGAAAAGCCTTGGCACAGCGCGTTTCGAGGCGTGTCGTCTTGGTGGGGTCGCTCGCCTTTCTCTGACCCGTGTTTCGTTTTCGGTGCACCCGACTAGGATCGCGAGCGGCGTCATCACCCTGGACTCTCCGGGGCCCGCGGTCACGGCCGCGTCAACGCCCACCTACTCCCGCCTGCGACTCAGCTCGCGGAGGCAAAACCCAAATACTGTTATGCAAGGATTGAATCCTGAGTCTGCGCTCCCGCGCATCGGCATGGTCTCCACCCACGGTTATGTCGCCGCCGAGCCTCCGCTCGGCAAGGCTGATACCGGCGGCCAGGTGGTCTATGTCCTCGAACTCTCCAAGAAGCTCGCCCAGCTCGGCTTCGAGGTCGACATCTGGACCCGCCGATTCGAGGACCAGCCGGAGATGGACGTCATCAACGAGCGCGTCCGGGTCATCCGCGTGCCCTGCGGCGGCCGCGAGTTCCTCGACAAAGAATACCTCATCCGCCACCTGTCCGAGTGGTCCGAGCACGCCCTGCGCTTCATCAAGAAACACGGGCTCAAATACCAGTTCTTCAACAGCCACTACTGGGACGCCGGCTTCGCCACGACGCGGCTCGCCGAGGCCCTCGACGTGCCGCACGTCCACACCCCGCATTCCGTCGGCCTGTGGAAAAAGCAGCTGATGGAAAAGGACTACCCGGATGACGCCGCGATGTTCGAGACGAAATACAACTTCACCCAGCGCATCAACGAGGAGACCCTTCTCTACCGCAACTGCGACGAGGTCATCGCGACCACGCCGCCGCAGGTGGACATGATCGTGGGCGACTACGGCGCGCCCGCCGAGCAGGTCCACATGATCCCGCCGGGCTATGACGACAACCGGTTCTTCCCGGTCAGCGCCGCCTCCCGCAAGGCCATCCGCCAGCGCCTCGGCTGCGAGGGCAAGGACGTCCTCGCCATCGGCCGCCTCGCCCGCAACAAGGGCTATGACCTCCTGATTGACGCCTTCTCCGTCGTCGCCCCGCGCATCCCCGACGCCTTTCTTCACCTCGCCGTCGGCGGCACCTCGCTGAACCCCGCCGAGCAGAAGATCCTCGGCGACCTGAAGGCCCAGGTCGTGGCGCTCGGCCTCGCCAACCGCGTAAAGTTTTCCGGTTTCGTCGCCGATGCCGATCTCGCCGACCACTACCGCGCCGCCGACGTCTTCGTGCTCAGCAGCCGCTACGAGCCCTTCGGCATGACCGCCATCGAAGCCATGGCCTGCGGCACCCCGACTGTCATCACGACGCACGGCGGGCTCTATCGCGCCGTCACCTTCGGCCGGCACGCGCTCTATGCCGATACCTTCGACAAGGAAGACCTCGGCATCTCCATCGTCAAGGTGCTCCGCCACCCACGGCTCTCCAGCCGCCTGTCGCGCATGGGCGCGCACAAGGCCCGCAGCCTCTTCACCTGGACCGGCATTGCACAACAACTCACCAGCCTCATCGAGGAGCGCGCCACCGCCCTCGCCTTCACCGACAACGAATGGGACGAGCCCTGGAACGACGGCGACTGAGCCACCCAGGCGGTTTGTCATCTAACAGATGACAAGCTGCTGATCGGCTCCGCCGCGTTCCCCTCCCTTCCACTCACCACTACCGCCACATGGAATTCTTCAATCCCGACCAAGCCACCCTCGTCCACCTCTTCAAAAGCGGCGTGATCGCCGCGATTGCTCTCGGCCTCTTCATCGGCCTGCGCGGCCGCATCCTGCAATTCGCCGAGTGGGCCGGCCTGCCGCGCCTGGCCTTTGCGCCAGTGCGGCTGCTGCTGCGCTACGCCATCCTCGTCGTCGCCGCCATGGTCATCCTCGGCCTCTGGGGCTTCGAGCTTGGCACGATCTTCGCCCTCCTGGGCACCGTGCTCGGCCTCGTCGCCATCGGCTTCGTCGCCGTCTGGAGCGTGCTGAGCAACTTCCTCTGCACCCTCGTGCTCGTGATCTTCAAGCCGTTCTCCGTCGGCGACGAACTCGAGCTGCCGGCCGACAATGTCCGCGGCCGGGTCGTCGACCTCAGCCTCATCTACACCACGCTGCAGGTCGGGCCGGGCGAAACCGTCATGGTGCCGAACAACACCTATTTCCAGCGTGTCTTCAAGCGCCGGGCCGGCCACCACACCACCGGCCTCGCTGAACAGCTTCGCCAAAACCAGGAACCCACCCCCGCATCATGAAAACCCAAGCCGTCATGGGGCGCGTGAACGCCTCCTATCCCCGTCTGCAACACCTGCTGGTGCCACTGGATTTCTCCGGTAAATCCCGCCAGGCGCTGCGCTACGCCATCCCGCTGGCCCAGAAATTCACGGCCAAAATCCACCTCGTCCACGTGCTGCGCCCCACCGGCAAGGCGGAACTCGCCGACCTGCCGCGACTCAAGCAGGCCGCCCTCAAGCGCCTGGGTGAGATGTCCGCGCTCCTGCCGCCGCGCGCCCGCGCCGGCAACGCTGTGCTCACCGGCAAGCCGGCCGATGCCATCCTGGAACTCGCGGCCAAAAACAACATCGACCTGATCGTCCTCACCACGAAAGGCCGCACGGGACTCAAGCGCGTCCTCGTCGGCAGCACCGCCGAATCCATCATGCGCCACGCCCCCTGCCCGGTCCTCTCCGTCCGCCGGCATTAAACCCCGCCCGATATGCAGACCCTCGATTATGCCATCATAGTCGTCTACTTGGTCATGCTCGCGGTGATCGGGCTTGTGTTGGCCCGGCGCGCGGGCCAGAGCGCGGACCACTACTTCCTCGGCGGCCGGGCCCTGCCCTGGTGGTCCCTGGGGGCCTCCGGTATGGCCAGCAACCTCGATGTCGCGGGCACGATGACGATTGTCACCCTGCTCTATCTCTACGGCCTGCACGGATTTTTCATTGAACTGCGCGGCGGCGTGGTGCTGCCGATCGCCGTTTTTCTGGCCTTCATGGGCAAATGGCACCGCCGGAGCGCCGTGATGACCACTGCCGAATGGATGCTGCTGCGCTTCGGCACCGGCCGGCAGGGCCGGGCAGCGCGCACCACCGCCGCGCTCACCTACCTCGTCATCACGGTTGCCATGACCGTCTTCTTCTTTACCGCCGGCGGAAAATTTCTCGCCGCGTTCCTGCCCTTCACCCCGCTGCAATGCACCCTCGGCATGGCGCTGGCCGCCTTCAGCTATACTCTGGTCGGCGGTCTCTACGGCGTCGTGTGGACGGATGTTTTTCAGGCGGGCATCATCGGCGGCGCCGCCGTCTATGTCGCGGTCGTCGCCGCGGGGCAGGTATCGCCGGAACTGCTGGCCGCCTGGCCGGGGGCCGAGTTCAACGAGTTCCTCCCCCGGCTCAGTTCGCCGGGGCTCGCCCCCTACGGGGCGTTCGGCTGGTTCCTCTGCGTCTGGGCGGGCAAGGGCCTGCTTGAGGGACTCGGCGGCAGCGGCGGCTCCGCCTACATGGCGCAGCGGTTCTACGCGGCGCGCACCGACGCCGAATGCATGAAGATCGGTCTCCTGTGGACCGTCCTCTTTGCCTTCCGCTGGCCGATGGTGCTCGGCTTTGCTCTGTTGGCGATCCGGCTCGGGCTCGACGGCTCGTCGCCGGCTGCCGCCGAGCGGGTGCTGCCCCTGGTGTTGCAATCCGATTTCTTTCCCACCGGGATACGCGGCCTCATGGTGGCCGCGTTGCTGGCGGCGGCCATGTCCACCTTCGACAGCACCGTCAACGCCGGCGCCTCCTACGTCGTGAACGACCTCTATAACCCATGGCGGCCCCGGGCCGGCACGCGCGAACTCGTCTGGGCGGGCTACGCTTCCTCGGGCCTGATCGTCGGCCTGGGCCTCGTCATCGCGCTGCTGGCCGGCGCCTCCGTCCTCGGGGTCTGGGTCGGCATTGTGATGTTGTTGTTTCCCGCCTTCCTCGTGCCGTTCGCGCTGCGCTGGTATTGGGCGCGGTTCAACGGCGCGGGGTTTGCCGCCGGCATCGGCGCGGGGTTTGCCGCCGCCGTGTTCTGCCACCTGCGCCCTCCCACCGGGTGGAACGAAGCCCAGCTTTTCCTCGCCATCGCTGCCGTTTCGCTGGCCGTGTCGATCGTCACCGCCTTTCTTACCGCCCCGGTGCCGACGGACACCTTGCGAACATTCTACGCGCGGGTCGCGCCGTTCGGCTGGTGGCCGCGGGATTGGCGCCGGCCGTTCCAGGTCGAACACCATCGCGATGGCTGGCGGCTGGCGGCCGCCCTGATCTGGCAGGTGCTCACCTTTCTCATCCCCATGGCCCTGGTGCTCGGCCGGTGGACCGCGACGGCACTGCTGGCCTTGCCGTGGGCCGCATTGTTTGTTTACCTGCTGGGCGAGGTCCGTCGCGCTGACTCTCCTCCTCCCGCCAACTCTTCCGCGGCCTCTCCGACCGCCCTTCACTCATGAGCGACTCGCCCCCCCAGACTCCGTTGGCCCCCGTCCGGCTCTTCAGCTCCGACCTCGACGGCACCCTGCTCGGCAATCCCGAGTCTACGGCCCGCTTCAAGGCTGCGTGGACGGCCCTTTCCCCCGAGGCCCGGCCGCTGCTGGTCTACAACAGCGGACGTTTGGTGGACGACCTGACGCGCTTCGTGGACGACGGCACCCTGCCGCCCGCCGACTACTACCTCGGCGGCGTCGGCACCCAGGTCTTCGATGTCAAGGCCGGCCGCCTGCTGACCGAGTTCCACGAACACCTCGCCCACGACTGGGATCTCGCCCGCGTGCGTGCGATCCTCGGCGACTATCCCGGGGTGAAGCCGCAGCCGCCGGAATTCCAGCATGAGTTCAAGTCGAGCTGGTTCTTCGAACGCGCGCCGCGCGGGGTCATCCGCGAGCTGCGCGAACGCCTCGCCGCCACCGGCCTCGCCGTCAACCTCGTCTACTCGAGCTCCCGCGACCTCGACATCCTCCCTCGCCATGCCACCAAGGCCGGCGCGCTGGACTGGCTGTGTCGCCGGCTCGGCCTGCCGCTCGACACCGTGCTCGTCGCCGGCGACACCGGCAACGACGCCTCCATGTTCCGCCTGCCCGGCGTGCGCGGCATCATCGTGGAAAACGCCCTGCCCGAGCTTTACGAGGCCACCGTGGACGTGCCCACCTACAGTTCGCGCCAGATCCTCGCCGACGGCGTGCTCGACGGCCTCTGCCACTACGGCGTCGTCTGCGTGCTGCCGACCAAGGAGAAGACCCGCCAGCAGCAGAAGGATATGGAGCCAGGCTTCCGCATGCTGTTTTCCGGCACCAAGCTCGGCTCACTCACCGAGAAGGAGAAAGCCTTCCTCGCCACCGCCTACGACCAGGCCCTCGTCGCCCTGCGCAAAAACATCACCCCGCTCGGCTTCTCCGCCTGCTCGCTCGCGGACAACACCGTCACCGGCACCGACGTGAACTACCGCAGCGTCTGGGCCCGTGACGGCGCCATCACGGTCTGGAACACCCTGCACATCGACACCGAGGACGTCCGCGCCGCCCAGATCGCCACACTCGAGACCCTGCTCAACGCCACGACCCCCAACGGGCAGATCCCGGCCAACGTCCGCCTCGACGACGGCGTGCCCGACTACTCGGGCGTCGGCAGCATCGCGTCCATCGACAGCGGTCTCTGGGTGCTGATCGCACTTTATCACCACGCCGCGCACACCGGTGACCACACCCTGCTCTACCGCCACGCCGACCGCCTGCAGACGATCATGAATTGGCTGAGCGCGCAGGACTCCAACAATGACGGCCTGCTCGAGATCCCCGAGGCCGGCGACTGGACCGACCTTTTCGGCCGCAGCTACAACGTGCTCTACGACGAGGTGCTCTGGTTCCGCGCCAACGTCTGCTACGGCCGCATCCTCGAGCTCATGGGCCAGTTCGACAAAGCCGCCGACTACCTGCGCTGGTCCCAGAAGATCCGCAGCCGCATCCTCGACGTCTTCTGGCCCACGACCGCGCCCGACGCCAACGGCCCGCGCGCCAACCGCTTTGCCGACCGTCAGAGCGGCCTCGGCGACACGCAGTATCTTTTGGCGGAGATCACCCCTTTCGCCTTCAACTGGCGCTGCGACACTTACGGCAACATCCTCGCGTTCCTCATGAACGTGCTCGACGTCGACCGCGCGCGCACCGCGTTCCGGTTCATGTGGGGTGTCGGCGTCAACCAGCCCTGGCCCGTCGCCAACCTCTACCCCGTCGTGCAGGCCGGCGACCCCGACTGGCGCGCCTATTATACCGTCAACCTGCTCAATCTGCCGCACCACTACCACAACGGGGGCATCTGGCCTTTTGTCGGCGGCATGTGGGTGCGCTTCATCCACCGCCTCGGCTTCCACGAGGTCGCCTGCCGCGAACTCGTGCGCCTCGCCGAGCTGAACAAGCTCGGCCGCGACCACGAGTGGGAGTTCAACGAGTGGGCCCACGGCTCGACCGGCCGCCCGATGGGCAAAGCCTACCAGGCATGGAGCGCCGCGTCGTTCCTCCGCGCCTGCCACGAGCTCGAGGCTGATCCGCGCGGCCCCGGGGAGGCCTGACCCCCGACCGAATATCCCACCTCCTCACGCCACGCGGCGCTCGCGTTCGATGGCTGCGGCGCCCAGCCCCTCCTCGATCTCCTCATAGAACGCCATCGCCGGCCGCAACAGCTCGGCCGGTTGTATCACCGGCGGGAGGGCGGGACGCCAGGCCAGGGCCTGCACCATGATCGGCTGCACTTGCAGCCGTGCCACATAACCGGCGCCGAGGCCGCCGATCACCCACCCCATGAGCTGGAGCCAGAGAGCGCTCGTGTTACCGCCATCGAGGCTGTTGGGCGGAAAGTGGGCCGGCGCCAGCAGCGGCAGCAGGTTCAGCAGACCGCCCAGCGCCAGAAAACTGTAGGCATGAAAAGTTGTCATGCCCCTCCGACCCGCCATCCGGGGGAATTGGTGCGGGTGCGCGAAACTTTTGCCCGGGATATTTTTGTGAAACGGAACTTTTTATCGGGGATTTTTGCCTGCGCAACTATCCCCGATGACTTTACAAGTCGCCCCGCTGCGGCCGAAGGACAATCTCCTCCACTACCGTCCGGCGGCTCATCCGGTAGACATCAAGGATTGCCTGAGCAATGTCCTCAGCCGGCATGATGCGCTGCGGCTTCACGCCACTTTTGCTCCACGAGGGCGACCAGGTTGCGCCGGGATGAACACAACAAACCCGGACCCCGGCGTCCTTCGTTTCAGCGCGCAACACCTGGGCCAGGCCGGTCACGCCGAACTTCGCCGCACAGTAGGCGCTCGCCTGCGGATAGGCGCCGAGCCCGGCAATCGAGCTCATGAAGAAGATGTCGCCGCGCTTGCGCTTGAGCATCGCCGGCAGGAAGGCGTGGGTCACGAGGAAAGCGCTGCGCAGGTTGGTGGCGATCATGTCGTCGAAGGCCGCCACGCTCGTCTTCACGAACGGCGCCATGGTGAACGCTCCGGCGTTGTTGATGAGCACGTCCACCGGCCCGAAATGCTTGGTGACGGTCCGGGCCATCGCCCCGACCGCCTTCTCGTTGGTCACGTTGCAGGGGAAGATCGCCACCTCGGCGCCGAGCTTCAGACACGCGCGCGCGGTCACGCGGAGGTTCTGCTCGTTGCGCGCCACGAGCGCCAGGCGGACGCCGGGCAGTTCGGCCGCGAAGACCTGCGCGATAGCCGCGCCAATGCCCTGCGAAGCGCCGGTGATGAGGACGACGGGGGAACAGGATTTTCCCGCGGATGGCGCGGATGAACGCGGATAGGATTTGTTTTTCATGCAGATCTTAAAATTAAACCACCCAGCGGCTCTTATCCGCGTTAATCCGCGTCATCCGCGGAGAATCACTCATTCGGATTTCTCCCGGACAATACGTTTCCATTCGAGTTTGGCATGTTTGAAATTCAGCAGGAGAGCGAGCTTCCGCTTGGTGATGGCCAAATAGCCAATCATCTGCCGGGTGTGAGTCTCGCTAAACGTCTCGACCACCTTGGGGTCAGCGATGACCAAGCCATCCACGATGGTATCGGGGACCAGATTGCCGATGAGTTCGCCCGAATCGTGCACGGGAAAAGACTTTGGCTGATCAACGACATGTCCGCGTTTCCTGCGCTCAGTAACCCGCGCCCGCTCATAAAGCTTCTCATCCAATCCGGGCCCAAGTTCATTCAGCATAGCCATCGCCGCGCCAATGATCTTTCCGCTGAGCTCCTCATGAATCATGCTGGTGTCTTTATCCGCGTTAATCCGCGCCATCCGCGGAGAATTCATTCCGCCTCAGCACAGCAGCGCGCCGAAATCCATGAAGTCGGCTTTGAAACCGTCCTTCACGCCCTTGCAGATCACGCTCACGGCGTCGTGCGAGTGCAGCGACTCGAGGTGCGAGCAGGCGATGCGGAAGTCAGCGATGCGCTTGTCGTGGTCGAACTCAAGATAGAGCAGACGCGCGGCGTCCTCGACGAATTTCAGGTAGGCGCCGTTGAGCTCGGCGAAGGCCTGCTCGTCCTCGCGCTTCACCATGACCTGCGTCTCGGTCTGCAGGGCCTTGAGGCACAGGGCGTGCACATCCTCGATCCAGATCTTCTTCCCCTCGGCCTCCTCGAGCGTGATGCGGGCCTTGCTGCGCTGCGAGTGCGGCACGCCGTAGGCCGAGCGCTGGTCGCGCGCGTGCTCGGTCAGCTCAGCGGAACACGGGCAGGCCGACGAGTAGACGAAGTCAAAGTGGATGAAGCGCCGGTAGCGGCCGTCGCGCGTCATCACGCCCTCGAAGGCCACGTTGTAGAACTGGTAGCCCTCGAGACCGGTGCGCAGGCTCGGGCGCAGCATCGGGTAGGAAAAAGCGATCTTCAGGCGCGCGTCCTTCGCCTCCACCTTGCGGAGGTAGCCCTGAAGGATCTTGCCCATCCACTCGCCGGTGGTGACGCCGTCCTTGTGCTCGTAGAAGGAACGCATGATCCGGCTCATGTTGATCCCCTTGAGGTCGGCCTCGAGCGAGACGGTGCCGGTGACGCTGGTCTCGAGCGTGAGGATCTTACCCGCCTTGGTGCGGTATTTGAGCGGTAGTTTGAAGTTGTGGATGCCGACCTGCTGGATGGGCATGTGCGCGCCCTGGATGGCCTCGTGGTCGACCTCCATCATGTCGGGCAGCGTGGCGCGGTAGGCCGGGGAGGACTTGAACTTCTTGTCATAGCCCCGCTTCACGAGTGGCGGCTGGCCGCAGCTGGAGCGGTGGAGATACATTTGTTTCATGGCGGAGGCGGGTCGTTTTTGATTGGGCCGGGCGGGTGACGTAACCGCCCGAAAAATCAGGTAGTGAAAGGATCAATGGAGGTGGCGTGCTTGCACGCCACGTTGCGCGCCAGCGCGCAACCTACAGCCTGGAGACACCCATTCATCGCGGATCCGGGCCGAGGTATTCGGCGAAGTTGCGCGGAGTTTCGTAAAGTCGGACGCAGTGCAGCGTGGCGGGCGCCTGGATGTGCGGGGCGATCTGCCCCCAGAAGGCAATGACCAGATTCTCGGTGGAGGGGATGATGCGGCGGAGAAAGGGGACCTCGTCGTTGAGGTTGCGATGGTCGCACTTATCCACAACCGCGCGGTGCAGGATCCGCTTCAGCTCGCCGAGGTCGATGATGTAGCCGGTGACCGGGTCCGGCACGCCCTTGAGCGTGACCTCGAGCACGTAGTTGTGGCCGTGCCAGTGCGGGTTGGTGCACAGGCCGTATTGTTGCTTGTTCCAGGCCTGGCTCTTCGTGGGATTGTGCAACCGGTGCGCGGAGTTGAAATGCACCTGCCGGGTGATGAACACCGTGCCCGACAAGGCGCGCACGGGCTTCACGAGCTTGGTTCGACTGGAGACCTGCTTCGGCATGGAGGTTCAAGGCAAGCCAGTTTCCGGCGCGCGTCAACCCCGGCGGCACCTGCTGCTTATGTAGGTCGGGCAACACACCACGCCCTGACGGGCTTTATTCTTCGCCGAGCCTTCGGACGACAGGCCCCTCTCCAGCGGGGATCCTCGGCCGCACAGGTTTGGGTCCCCTCTATGAGGCCGGAACGATGCAGTTCGAGGTGGGCCAGCGAGGTTGCTCGCGCTCCGGGAAGCGCCCGCGAGCGGGCGGCCCACCCCGGCCACTACTCGGTTTCGTTTGCCCAGAGCAGTTGCGGGTTCTACTGCATCGTTCCGGATGAAGCGGGGCTTGTCAGCCATAGGCCCGGCGAAGGCTGATGGCGCGAAGCGCCGGGGTGGGTCGACGGCGCCTTCGTGGCATAGGCCAAAATAACCATTGCCCGTGCCGCCCCGCCGGGCGTTCAATCGCGGCCATGGCCATGCGGTTTAGCATCCTCGGCAGCGGCAGTGCCGGCAACTCGGCCCTGCTCCAGACGGACAACACCCGCTGCCTCGTCGACGCCGGGTTCTCCGCCAAGCGCCTGGCCGGGCTCCTCGAGGAACTCGGCGAGTCGCTCGCCAGCATCGACGCCATCTTCCTGACCCACGAGCACAGCGACCACGCCGCCGGGCTCACCGGTCTCGCGCGCTTCCCGGGGATCAAGATCTTCGCCAACCGCGCCACCGCCTCGACCCTGCAGGCCGGCCTCAAGCACCGCGTGGACTGGCAGCTGTTCGAGACCGGCGCCACCTTCCGTTTCCGCGACCTGGAGGTGAGCAGCTTCGCCGTCCCGCACGACGCGCAGGACCCCGTCGGCTTTCTCATCGCCCACGGCAAGGACGACCTGCTCTCGCCGCGCCGGAGCCTCGCCTGGCTGACCGACCTCGGCCACGCCCCGCAGCACGTGCGCGAGCGTATCCGCGAGGCCGACGTGCTCGTCGTCGAGGCCAACCACTGCCCGCAGATGCTCGAGGCCGACACCAAGCGCCCCTGGTCCACCAAGCAGCGCATCAGCGGGCGCCATGGCCATCTTTCCAACGCCGCGGCGCGCGAACTGCTGGAAAGCGTCGCCAGCCCGCGCTGGCGCCACGTGTTCCTCACCCACCTTTCCCGCGACTGCAACTCTCCCGCCGCTGTCGCCGCCGCCTGCGGCGCCGTGCTCACCGCGCGCGCCTGCGGCTTCTCCGTCGTCGCCCCCGGCGGCGGCACCCCCTTCTTCGACTGCTGACCACCATGCCCGCCAACATCCGCCGCACCAAGATCATCGCCACCCTCGGGCCCGCCACCGAGAGCGAGGAGATGCTCGTCAAACTCTTCACCGCCGGCGTCGATGTCGTGCGCCTCAACATGGCGCACGCCAAGCACGATTGGACGCGCATGATCATCCGCCGCATCCGCGCCGCGTCGCAGACCGCCGACCGCGAGGTCGCCATCATGATGGACATCAAGGGCCCGGAGATCCGCACCGGCGACCTCGAGGTGCCCATCGAGCTCAAACCCGGCGAGATCTTTGACTTCACCGTCAAGCCCGGCGGACACGCCGGCGGCGCCGAGGTCCGCTCGGTCGACGTGAACTACCGCGACCTGGTCAACGACATCAAGGTCGGCGACACCGTGCTGGTGGACAGCGGCCTCATCCGCCTCGAGGTGCTCTCCAAGGACCACGCCCACATCCGCTGCCGCGTGCTCACGCCCGGCTCCCTCACCTCGCGCCGGCACATCAACCTGCCCGGCGTAAAGGTCAACCTCCCCTCCTTCACGCAGAAAGACCGCGCCGACACGCTCGTCGGCATCGCCGAGGGCGTGGACTTCATCGCCCTGTCCTTCGTGCGCGAGGCCCACGACATCGACCTGCTGCGGCTCTTCCTCAAGGAGAACAAGTCCCGCGCCCGCATCGTCGCCAAGATCGAGGACCAGTCCGCCATCGACAACCTCGACGACATCATCCGCGCCACCGACGTCCTCATGGTCGCCCGCGGCGACCTCGGCATCGAGGTGCCGTTGCGCGAGCTCCCCGTCATCCAGCGCCGCGCCGTGCGCACCTGCCTCGCCATCGGCCGCCCCGTCATCATCGCCACGCACATGCTCGAGTCGATGATCAGCCAGCCCATGCCGAGCCGCGCCGAGATCACCGACGTCGCCAACGCCGTCTACGAACAGGCCGACTGCGTGATGCTCTCCGGCGAGACCACCATCGGCAAATACCCGCTCGAGTGCGTGCAAATCCTCGATTCCATCGCCCGCCGCATCGAGGAGGAGCTGGCGCAGGATTTCCCCGAGCCCGCCGTCTTTATCCAGGAGCGCATGAAGGTCTTCCGCGCCGCCGTCGTGCTCGCCAACGAGTTCCCGCGCTCGCTGCTGCTCGTCTTCACCCGCCACGGCACCAACGCCGCCGGCCTCTCCGCCCACCGCCCGCCGCGCGCCCCCATCCTCGCCGTCACGGACTCCCTCGCGACCCTGCGCCATCTGAAGATGGTGCGCTCCGTCGAACCGTTCCTGCTCGAACCCTTCGGCGACCCCGAGGCTACCATTGAGCGCGCCACCGCCTCCCTGCTCAAGCTCGGCCGCATCACGCCTGGCGACAAGCTCATCATCGTCTCCGACGTGCAGGCCAAGGAGCGCCGCATCGACAGCATCCAGCTCCGCTCGGTGGAGTGAGGGTGCCTGGCGGTGGGAGGGGCTTTGCGCCCCGACTGTTGCAACCTGAAGCCGCTCCCACCTCGACCGCTCCATCCTCATGCGCTTCGCTCTGCTCTCCCTCTCACTTTCACTCTCCCTCCCCGCCGCTGCGGCGGCGGCGAACTTCCTCACCCCCGCGGCGCTCGATCTCCCGGCCCTGCTGCCTCCGCCGCCCGCGCCCGGATCCCCGGCCGCCAGCGCGGAACTCGACGCCGTGCTCCAGGCCCAGGCCGTGCGCACGCCGGAGCAGGCCGCGCGGTGCGTGCAGATCGAGAACGAGACCATCTGGCTCTTCGGCTCCGAGGTCATCGGCCCGTGGTTCACCGCCGCGAACCTGCCGAAGACCGCCGCCTTCTTCGCGGCGGTGCGCGAGGACTTCATCCCGGTCAACCGCGCGGCCAAGGCGCTGTATCCGCGCAAGCGCCCGCCCTTCGCCGACGAGCGCGTCAAACCCTGTGTCGAGTTTGCCGACACCGGCGCCTACCCCAGCGGCCACGGCATCCAGTCGTCGCTCTGGGCCGCCCTGCTCGGCCAGATTTTTCCCGAGCACGCCGCCGCCTTCGCCCGGCGCGCCGAGAAGACGCGCCACTTCAAGCTGATCTCCGGGGTGCACTATCCCTCGGACCTCACCGCGGGCCAGATCGTCGGCGAGGCCCTGGCGGGCAAACTCCTGCAGGTCAGCAACGTTCACGATGCCATCGGAGAGCTCCGCTACGAGGCGGCACCGTTCTCCGCCAGGCAATAGGTCGGGGTTTATCCCCGACTCTCCGTCGCGGTGCATTTTTGGACATTCCTTGCGCACCGATTGATCCCGAAGGGACAAGCGGTTGCGGTGCCCGCTCCGGTGCGCAACTTTCCTCACCTGTGAAACGCCTCGCCTGGCTCATGCTCTTCGTCTTCGGCACCGCGCTTGCGCAGGTGTCGCCGCTGGACGTGCGCCTGAATCCTGGCGAAGTCTGCAACTGCTGCGATCGCCCGGACGCCGGTGACAGGCCGGACGGTGTGCCGGCACCCGTGTCGACCCAGCCGGTTTTCCAAGCCACCCGGCCCACCCAGGCCGCGCAGGCGGTCCTCCGCCGGGCCGCCCCGGCTTCGAGCCCGAACGCTCAGCCTTCGCCGGCCGGCCACCCCTGCGGGGGCAGGCTTTTGTTCGGCAGCTGGCCAACGCCGACAACTGATCAGCCCAGCTTCCGTAGCGGTGCTAACGTCTTCTTCAGCCTTTGGCGCGCACGATAAAGCCGGTTTTCGACCGCCTTCGGCGTGCACTCAAGGACGGCGGCAATCTCGGCCATCGACTGCTGCTCGTATTCGAAGAGCACCAGCGCGGTCCGCAAATCCACCGGCAGCGCCGCGATGGCCTTTTGCACCGCGACCGCTTGCTCGTCCCGCACCGCCAGGCTGGACGCCTGCGCCCCGGCGGTGCTGGTGTCGGCCACCTCGCCACCGGCCTCCAGCCACGCATTCAGCGAGAACACCGGCCGGCGCTGCCACCAACGCAGACGGTTCTTTGCCTGATTGGCCGCGATGGAGAAGCACCACGTCGAAAATTTCGCTCCCATCCGGTAGCTACCGCGCTTGGTATAGATGCGCACAAAGACCTCCTGGGCCAGATCCTCCGCCTCAGCGGTGTTGCCCACGAGCCGGAAAATAAAACGCTTCACCGGCTCTTCCCAGCGGTGCATCAGGGGCGCGAGCGCGGCATCGTCACCCGCCTGGAGGCGGGCCATGCACTCTTCGTCGCTCGGGGTGGCGCCCGGGTCGGATTCCATGCTCAGTGGCGGGGTTCTCGATTGAGGGCCAGGTTCGGCGCCATCTGGTGGTCGAAATCCGCGATCTTGGGGAGCACCAACGCGAGGTAACGTTCGCCCTGTTTAGGGGCCATCAGCGCGGCGACCTTGCGCACATGCGCGGAGATCGCCGTCTCGCAGGCCAAGCGCAGCTCCTGCACCGTGCGCTCGGCCGTGGCAACGGCGGCGGGATCGGCTCCCTGCTTGGCCCGGAGGGCGTCGCGCGCGCGGGCCGCTTCCTGGATCAGCCGGCAATGCTCCTCGCAGGACGGCGCGTAGGCTTCGTGCAGTTGCTTGATCGCCGCGAACTGCCGGTCATCGAGCCGGAAATCCATGCGCAGCCACGCCAGGGCATCGCCGCTGCGGGCGGCGGCCTGCATCGCGGGCGCGCTGCTCAGACGATAACAGGCGAAGCCCAGGGCGAGGGCCACGAGCGCGAGGACCACCAGGGTGCGTCCGAGGTGTTTCACGGCTTGAGCACGGCCTGGACGCGCGGGTCCAGCTCCACGAGGTAGGAGACGACGATCGCCTCGCGGTCGGCCTGGATCCGTGCCTGGGCCATGGCGTGACCGGCGAAGCCGGCGACACCCAGCGCGAGCACGGCGGCGAGGGACCACGCGGTAGTATGGGCGCGCAGATACGCCGGCCAGGAGACATCGGCCGGCCGGCCGATGCGCCGCCACACCGCGGCACGGAAGTCCGGGTCGGCCAGCGGTTTTACCCGCCAGCTTTGGAGGACTTCGGAGAGGCTATCACGGGGAGTATTCATGAGGATTGCATGAGGATTGCGGGAGATTATACACCCATCACCGCCAAATCACTCAGGTTTTGCCGCACAAAAAATGCCCTGAGTGATTATTGCCCCCACGGTGTATGTGGAGCAGACAACCGCACAACCTGCGCGGTCCCCAAAAACCAAAACCCATCATCGCCATGAAAGCCATCAAACTCCTGATCGCCGCAACCGCCTTTGCCAGCCTGGCCGCGCTCAGCTTCGCCGGTCCCGGCCCGGAATACTGGGCCCGCATGAATCAAAATAAGCCGGCCTCCTATCCGACCATCTCGCAGACCAAGGCCACCGCCGAAACCAAGGCCAAGCCGGCCGCCCATCCCACCACCGACGTCGCCATCTCCTGCGCCAGCTGCAGTTGCTGCGCCAAGAAGGTCTGATCATCCGCCGCTCAATACACCAATCCAGCGTCCGCCAGGTCCGACGGACCTGGATTGTCCCTGGGCGGCAATTCCCTCAAACCCCCTGATCCGTTTCTCCATCTTATGAACAAACCCACCCTCCTCCTCACGCTCATCGTCACTTCCCTCGCACCTGTCGTGGTGCCCGCCGGCTTCGCGGCCGACGCCGCCGGCCACTCGGGTTCAGCCAAGGAAAACCCTGCCACAAAACCGGGAAAACTGATCCCCGTGACCGAAAAAGACGCCGAGTGGGTCGCCGCCGCGCGCAAAAGTTATCCGCTCACGACCTGCCTCACCTCCGACGAGGCGCTCGGCAGCATGGGCAAGTCGCCCGAGTATATCTATCGCGTGGAGGGCAAACCCGACCAGCTCGTGGTGTTCTGCTGCGACGGCTGCAATGAGGATTTCTTGAAGGACCCGGCACCCTACCTGGCCAAGCTCGCCGCCGCCGAAGACGCGAAAGCCAAGAACGGGGCGAAGAAAGAGGAAGCCCCCAAGGGGCATCATTGAGCGCCGGCCGCGCTCCTTGTCTGTAAGATCCGGCTTCCACCTCCGTCTTCCCCTCCGATGCAATCCGCTCGATCCCTTCTCTGCCTGGCCCTCCTCGCGAGCCTGACCGCGCCCGGCCTGGCGCAGACGGACAATCCCTCAAACAACCAGGTCGACCTGCTGCGAGCCGTGACGGAAGCCCCGGCGCTCAACGCCGCCGCCCGGCGGACGACGGCGGCCCGCGAGCGAATCGACTCGGCCGGCCGGCTGGCCGATCCCGAACTCGAGGGCATGGGGTCACGCATGGTCGGCCCCATGGATGAGCGCGCGACGATGTGGGAAGTGAACGTTCGCCAACCGTTGCCCAAGCGGGGCGAGCGCACGGCGGAACGCGACCGGGCGCGCGCGACCGTCTTGATGGCCGAGGCGGACTACGCGCTGATGGCCGGGGAAATGGCCGCGGACACCGCCATGGCCCTCGCCGAGGCCCAAGGCGCCGAGGCCCGGATAATTCTGTTGGAATCCCAGATCAGACGGCTCGATGCGGTCTTACGCAGTGTCGAGTCCCGGCTGGCCTCCACCGGCGGCCGCATCGCCGATCGCCTCACGGTGCAATCCCGCATCGCCGCCATGCAGCTGATGATCGAGGAAGAGCGGCGCATGGCCGCCGACGCCCTCGCCGAGGCGGGCGGTCGGCTGGGGCTGCGTCCCGACGCCCCGTTACCGGCCTTTGCCGCGCCCACCGTCGCCGAGATCAACCCGGACGAAGCTGCGCTGGTGCGGCTCGCCAACGCGCGCACCACCGAAGCGAACGCGATGATCAAGATGGCGCAGGCGTCAGCCAATCCGATGACCTCGGTGGGAGTCCGCTTCGAACAGGAACGCCGGGCCATGGGGAATGACAACACCGTCGGGATCGCCCTGATGACCGATCTCCCGTTTCGCAGCCGGCGCTATGCCCGGGCGGATGTCCGCGCCGCCGAAGCCGAACGGTCTGCGGCGGAAACCGACGCCACCGCCGCGCGCTATCGCATCGCCGCCGCCCTGACCCGCGTGGATCGCGCGGAACGCCTGGCCGCCACGGCCCGCCGCCTGAGCAGTGAAACCCTCGCTCGCTTGAATGCCGAATTCGACGCCATGTTGAGTTCGGCCGGGGTGGGCGGTGGCGCCATGGGTGAATCGACCGTGCTCCAAACCGTCGAGCTCCTGGGGATGGCCACCGACACGGAATTGCAGGTCATCCGGTCCGACACCGCGGTGCGCACCGCGCGCGCCGAGCTCTGGCGCTACCTGCCCGCCGACCGTTTTCCTAATCCCAACCACCCATAACCCACATGATCCGCTACACCTTTGTTTTTCTGGCCGCCTTCGTGGCCAGCGCCCTCATCGCCCTTGTCGTCCGGGCTACGATGTTCCAACCGCACGCTGGCCACGAGGGACATCCCGCAGCCGGCGGCGACTACGCCTCGATGGTTTCCAATCCGCTGAGTCCCGCCAGCGCGCTGGCGGCCTCCACGGCAGGGGCACCCCCCGCCCCAGCTGCCACGCCGGTGTCGGCTGACCCGCACGCCGGCCACGGCGCAGCGACGGCCCCGACCGCCGACCCCAGCAAGCCCGTGAACACCGTGTGTGCCATCTGCGGCATGGACGTGGATCCCAAACTTCCGACCCTGCAGTATCAGGGAAAGACCATCGGTTTTGGCTGCAAGATGTGTCCACCCAAGTTCAAGGCCGACCCCGACCGTTACGGTCCGTCTTACCTGCGCAACGAAGTCATCAAGAAGTAAACCCCATGCGCTCCCCCACCCTGATCTTTGCGGCGGCCGGCTTGGTGCTCGGGGCGGGCCTCATCGCCCTGTTGCCCCGGGACGTGCTCTTTACGGTTTCTGCGGCGCATGACCACGCAGCCGAGACCGCAACCGGCGAACGCTGGGCCTGCCCGATGATGGACTTTATCGGCAACAAGCCGGGCGATTGCCCGGTGTGCGGCATGAAAATGACGAAGGTCACCGCCGGGGAACTTTCGCGGGAGCAGCAACGCCGGATGGGCGTCCAACTCACGACCATTGCCGAAGGCCCCGCGGAAATCGTCGTGCGCGGCTACGGCACGGCGGACTACGACAACCGCTTCACCGCGGTCGTGATCCCGCGTGTCGCCGGTCGCATTGTGAAGCGATACATGGCCACCTGGGGTTGTTGCGAAGCGGTCGGAAAGGGAGCGCCACTCATCGACCTCTACAGCCCGGAGGCGTTTGCCGCGCAGGGTGAGTTGCAGGCCGCAATCAAGTTGGGCGACCAAGCGACCGTGAAGGCCATCCAGGACCGGTTTCACCGCTGGAATCTCTCCGATGTCGCCGAGGCGATCATCGCCGGCGGGGCACCGCAAGATACCGTGACGATCCGCTCGCCGGTGGCCGGCCAGGCCGTGATGCGCGAGTTTGAGAAGGTAAACGAGATGTTTGAACTCGGCAAAGAGATCATGGCCGACACCCCGCTGCTCAGACTGGTTGATCCGGACAAGCTCACCGTGGTGGTTCATGTGCCGGAGCTGCGGGCGAATTTCCTTCGCGAAGGCCAGAAAGTAGAACTCGAAAGCGACGACCGCGGGCCCCTGCCGCAAATCGAGGCAAAGATCGACCGGCTCGGACGCGAAATCGACCCGGAGATCCGGTCACGCGAGGTGCGCCTTTACCTTCAAGGCGCGGGCAAAGTGCTGCAGCCGGGTTCGCTCGTCTCCGCCCGCATGAAAGGCGTGCTCGGGGCTGATCTGCAGCCGGCCAATCCCGCGGCTCCTGACACGTGGGGCCAGTTTCCGTTGATCCCGAAAACCGCCGTCATCTCCACGGGCGTGCGGCACGTCGCCTGGCGCGTTGCCGAGCGCACCCCGGACGGACGCGTGCGTTTCGAACTCGCGCCACTCGCCCTCGGTCCGCGGATCGAGGATGAGGCCGGCAACGACGTGTATGTCATCCGGGCCGGCCTGAAGCCCGGCGACGAGGTGGCCACCCAAGGCGCCTTCCTCATCGACAGCCAAGCGCAGCTCGCGGGCACCCCGAGCCTGCTCTTCCCCCGCGGCGCCCTCGCCCCGGCGCCCGCCCACCAGCATTGATCTGCCCATCCCTTTCCGCGCCGCCGCCTGCGACGGCGCGACCAGCCACACCCTGAGCAATGCTCTCTTTCGTCATCCGCAACGCCTTCCTCACGCTCGCTGCCTCCGTCGCGTTGGCCATCGCCGGTTTCTGGGCGTGGCGCCATGTGCCGGTGGATGCCCTCCCCGACCTGAGCGACAACCAGGTCATCGTCTGGGCGGAGTGGCCGGGCAAAAGCCCGCAGGACATGGACCAGCAGGTCACCTCGCGGCTGGCGCGTGAACTGCAAGGCCTGCCGGGCGTGCAGACGGTGCGCGGCATGTCCCTGTATGGCGCCAGCTACATCTACGTGATCTTCGAGGAACGGCGCGATCTCTACGAATGCCGCACCCGCGTGCTCGAGCGTCTCTCTCAGCTCCAAGGCATCCTCCCGGCGGGCGTAAGTCCCCGGCTCGGCCCGGACGCCACGGCCATGGGCCAGGTCTACGCCTTCACGTTGCAAGGGCCGCGCGATATCGAGACCAAGCGCTACCTCCTCGACCAGATTGTCGTGCCCGCGCTGCAGGCCGTGCCCGGCGTTGCGGAGGTGGCGCCCGCCGGCGGCGTGGTGCGCGAATACCAGATCGACGTCGATCCCACGCGCATCGAGGAGCAGGGCCTGACCCTCGAGATGCTCATGATGGCCGTGCAACAGGCGGGCCGCGACGTGGGCGCCATGAGCGTGGAGCAGTCCGGCATCGAGACCATGATCCGCGGCGTCGGCTTCATCCGGACGACCGAGGACGTGGAGAACATCATCATCCGTGGCAACCGCACGAAGGGCGCGGGCCTGCGCCTGGGCGACATCGCCGAGGTGCGGCTCGGCGGCCAGTTCCGGCAGGGTTTGCTGGCGGATGGCTACCAGGAGCATGTCGGCGCCATCATCGGGATGCGCGTGCAGGAAGATCCGAAGACGGTGATCACCGCCCTCAAGCAGCGGCTCCTTGACCTCAAGCCCACGCTGGATCGCGAACAGCTCGCCGCGGTGGCCTTCTATGACCGCTCCCAGCTCATCCGCGAGACCACCGCGACGGTGACGGCGACGCTGCAGGAGGCGGTCTTCGCCACGATCATTGTGGTCGTCGCCTTTCTCCTGCATGTGCGCGCAAGCCTGGTGGTGGCCGTCAGCCTGCCCCTGGGCATGCTTTTCACCTTTCTAGTCATGCACCTGTTCGGCGTCGGGGCCAACATCATGAGCCTCGCCGGCATCGCGATCGCGATCGGGGTGATGGTCGATTTCGGGATCATCATGACCGAAAACATCACCCAGCACCTCGTGGACCTGCAGGAGAAGTGCAAAAAGGAGGGACGGCCGATGCCCACCTCGCCCTTCAACGAAGAGATCACGGACACCGTTGTGCGCGCCGCGCAGGAGGTGGCGCGGCCGTTGCTCACCTCGGCGGCGACGACGGTCATCGGGTTTCTGCCCATCTTCGCCCTGACGGACCAGGCCGGCCGGCTGTTCGAGCCCCTTGCCCTGACCAAGTCGCTCGCGATCAGCGGCGCGGTACTTTTCGGCACGCTGCTCGTGCCGGTGCTGTGCCGGTTGCTGCTCCCGCCCTGGCACGTGCGCAAGCCCGTGCTGCTCACCCTCGCCGGCGTGGGCGCCGGGCTGGCTTTCGGCTGGTTCATCCGCGACGGCTGGTCGATGCCGATGGACTACGGGCGCTGGACGCTCTCGGTCCCGGGCTGGCTGTTTGCCCCGTTCTTTGCCCTCCTCGTGGCCTCCGCGATCTGGCGTATCGGCCGGGAACGGCTCGTGAACTACGAGGAGAACCCCATGAGCCACGCGATCCACGTCGCCTACGAATGGGCGTATGCGCGCATCCAGCGGCACAAGGTCGTCTTCACGGTCACGATCGCCTCGATGGCCCTCGGCGGCTATCTGCTCGGAGCCGGCTGGCAGACGCTGAGCTGGCCGCTGCGCAAGGTGTTTGCCGTCGCCGGCGCCGATCTCGCCCACACCAACCTGGACCACGCGATGACGCGTCTCTTCCCGGGCGTGGGATCGAGTTTCCTGCCGCCCCTCGACGAAGGCAGCCTGCTTTTCATGCCGTCGATCCCGGCCACCGGCGGACTCGGCGAGACCCAGCGCATCATGCTCGCGCAGAACCGCCTGATCGAATCTGTGCCCGAGGTCGCGAGCGTCATGGGCAAGATGGGCCGCGCCGAGACCGCCCTCGATCCCGCACCCATCGGCATGATCGAGACCGTCGTGCTGCTCAAACCTTACGCGGAATGGCCCACGCACGAGATCACCACTCCCGACGGCAAGGTGGAGCACCGGCCGCGCACGCTCGCAGAGGTGCGCGCCACCCTCGCGGCCAGCACGGACATTCCCGGCGTTGCCCCCAGCTGGCTACAGCCGATCGAAACGCGTGTCGTGATGCTCTCGACCGGCATCCGCAGCCTGATCGCACTCCAACTTCTGGGCGACGACACCGACGCGCTCGAGCGCTTCGCCGAGGCCGCCGAAAAAGTGATCCAACCCACCCCGGGAGCCGTGGACGTGCAGATGCAGCGCGAAGGCGGCAAGCCCTACGCCGAGATCCGGCTCGACCCGAAGAAGCTCGCCCGTTTCGGGCTCAGTAACGAACAGGTGATGCGCTCGGTGGAGTCCGCGCTCGGCGGCATGGCGGTGACCTATTCCGTCGAGGGGGCGCTGCGCTACCCCGTTCGTATCCGTTATCTGCGCGAACGGCGCGATGACCCAGATGAGCTGGTGCAGCTCCAGGTTCCCGCCGCCGCGGGGCATGGGGCGATTCCGCTCACCAATCTGCTCGCGATTCCGACCGTGCACATCCTTGAGTTGGCCGAAACCGGTCCCGCTGCGACCGCCCTGAGCGCACAACTGTCACTCTCCCATCAACGGAATTTCACGATCCTTTCCCTGCGTCGCGCCGAGCTGACCATTCCCGCCGGCGACCCGCTGCCGCCCCAGATCACTGCGGCCGTCGCCGCGGACCAGCTGCGTATCGTCGCAACCCGCCCCAGCGAAGCCGGCCTGACCTATACGATCGGCCCGATGGCCATCCGCTCCGAAGGCGGCAAGCGCACGCAATATGTCCTGCTGAATACACGCGGCCGCGGCGAGGTCGAGGTCGTGCAGGACGCCGACACGCGCCTGCGCGCCGCGCTCGCCGACGGCCGGCTGCAGTTGCCCGCCGGCGCGACCTACCGCTGGGTCGGCCGCTACGAGCAGAAGATCAAGGCCGACCGGACCCTGCGCGTGATCATCAGTGTATCGATGGCCGTGATGGTGATGATGATCTATATCGGCACGCGTTCCTGGCTCATCACGAGCATCATCATTCTCGCCAACGCCACCGTCACGACCGCGGGCGGATTCTTCTTCGTGTGGCTTTGGGGGGCCGAGATGACGACCGCCGTGGTCGTCGGCTTCCTCGTGCTCCTCGGGGTGATGTTCAACGACGGCATTCTGCTCGGCACGTATATCCAGGAGCAGTTCAAGACCCATCCCGGCACGGTCGCCGAGGTGCACCGGCGCGTGTTCATTGCCGGACTTCGGCGCCGCCGGCCCGCCATCATGACCAACATGACGGCGCTGCTCTCCCTGATTCCGGTCCTGTGGTCAACCGGCCGCGGCTCCGAACTGATGGTGCCGATGGTCTTGCCGGTGATCGGCGGCATGATCTTCGACATCGTGTCGCTCTTTTCCGTGCCGGTCTTCTTCACTTGGTATTGGGAAGGCAAGCTCGCCCGCGAAACCGAGGCCGGCACCGCCCCCACACCGCCCGCCGCCCCTTCAATTCAGCCCGCGCTCCCCTGATGAGCCCCCCGCGAAACGACCCGGAAGACCATTCCCGCGCTCGCTGGTCCGCTTGGGCGGGCCGGCGATGACGCGTGGGTTTGCCGTCCGAATTCGTTGACCGGCATCGCCCATTCCCATCCTGCTCTCTTATGAAGCGCTTATACTTTACCCTGTTCTTAATCGCCACCGGCTTCCTCTCGGCGGCCTCGCCCACTGAAATTCCCGACGCTGAGCAACCGCAGCTCTATGCCGCCAGTAACGGAACCGTCTGGCTGACTTATGGCAGTCACGGGGCGATCTTTGTGGCACACTCCAAAGACAACGGAGCAACTTTCACGCCTGGCCAGCGGGTCAGCCACTCGACCAGCTTCATGTTCGGCATGCGCCGTGGGCCGCGGATCGCGGCCCATGGCAACCACGTCACGGTGACTGTAATGGGTGACGAGTTGCTGGCCTTTTCTTCAACCGATGGCGGCCGGAACTGGATCGGGCCGGTCACGATCAACGATGTTCCCACCAGCGCGCGCGAAGGGCTCCACGATTTTGCCGGCGCACCGGACGGCCGTCTGTTTGTGACCTGGCTCGATCAGCGCAACGGGCCCATGCAGCTTTGGGGGGCGGAATCAACCGATGGAGGAAAGACCTGGGCGAAGAACCAACTGGTCTATCGCTCACCAGATAAATCCATCTGCGAATGCTGCCACCCGAGCGCCCTGTTCGATGACGACGGCAATCTGGCGGTGATGTGGCGGAATTCCGTTTTGGGCTCCCGCGATCTGTGGATGGTAATCCGTTCCAAAGGAAAGACAGAATTCTCTCCAGGCACCAAACTCGGCCTTGGCACCTGGCCGCTTGATGCGTGCCCCATGGATGGAGGTCGGATCATCGCCCTAGGCGGCGGCAAGTTTGCCAGTGTGTGGCAGCGCGCCGGAGATGTTTTCTATGCGCCGCTGGACGGCTCAGAGGTGCGGATCGGCAAGGGCCGGCAGCCCGTGGCGATAACGCGGTCAGGTGTAACGACCATTTATTGGCAGGATGAGTCAGACCTCGTTTCGAAGGAGGTCGGGTCACTCAACCCGGCGCCGGTGAAGCATGTCGCCAATGCGCGATTTGCCGCGGCGATCAAAAGTGCGGGCAAGGGGGTGTTGGCGTATGAGCATGCCACCGGTGCCACGGCACCCATCAAGCACGGTCCCGCGATGCATAGCGCCGGAAGGGCGGCCGCGGGCGCAACAGCTCCCCGCGTCGTGGTTGAACAGCTATAAATAGAAACCAACGAGGAGGATGCCTTTGTCTCCACTAAGAACAGTCGTAGTGGCGCTCTTCTGCCTGCTGGGCGCATCGCTATTCGCTGCACCGGAGTATGCCCGCATGGGACCGGATATATTCGATCCCAAGGTGAAGGGCGAAGCACTCATCGACCAGGCCACCGCCCGGGCGAAGCTGGAAGATAAGCGCATCCTGCTGCTTTTTGGCACCAACTGGTGTCCTTGGTGCCGCCGGCTGCATGACATTATTGGTGCAGATCCCCGGGTCGCGGCACGGCTCCGGCAGCATTTCGTCGTGGTTTATATCGACGCCAACACCCGCAACGACAAGGCGCGCAATCGGTCCGTGATCGAGCGCTATGGAAATCCGGTCCGCCACGGCATTCCGGTTTTTGTGGTGCTCGATGCGGAGGGAACCCTCCTCACCACCCGCGAAACGAGCACGCTGTCCGACGTCACCGATGAAGGCGTCGCGGAAAAACTCCTGGCCTTCCTAGACAAGTGGTGAACTGGCGCACCCGGCGAACACCATCTCGACACTCCCACCTTGCTCATTAACCCCGCCTGACTTCCTTTCCTCCCATGAAAAACAAACTCTTCCTCCCGCTGCTGGCGCTCGTCGCCGGCCTCGCGTTCAACGTCACGGCCGTGGCTGCCAGCCACGACCACGCCAAAGCCGCCGCCCCGGTTGCGTCCGCCGCCGGCCGCCTCGACGAACCCACGGAAAAGGACGCCGCCTGGCTCGCCCAAGCCCGCAAGGCCTATCCGCTCAAGACCTGCGTCATCTCGAAGGAGGACCTCGGCACCATGGGCGAACCCACCGACCTGATCTACCGGGCGGAAGGACAGCCCGACCGCCTCGTGCGCTTCTGCTGCGAGTCCTGCATCAAGGATTTCAAGAAGGACCCGGCCGCGGCGCTAAAGCGTATCGACGACGCCGGCAAGCCGGCCGCCCCGGCCCATCACTGAGATGGCCGCCCGCGCCGACACGCTCGCCCGCAAACTCAACGCGCAACGGGACGCCTTCACGGCGTTCCTCACCGCGCGCGTGGGCAGCCCGGCCGAGGCGGAGGACATTCTGCAGAACGGCCTGCTCAAGGCCGTGCAGCGCGCCGGCGAAATCCAGGACGAGACCAAGCTTACCGCCTGGTTCTACCAGTTGCTGCGCCACGCCATCATCGACCACTACCGCAGTCGCGGCTCACGCCGGCGCCGCGACGATGCGCTCGGCACCCTCGTCGCCAGCCTCGGCGAGGATGTCGGCCCGGCGCCCAAGGTCTGGGAAGCCCAGCTTTGCGGCTGCCTCGGCCGTGTGGTCGACACCCTGAAACCGAAGCACGCCGAGCTCCTGCGCCGGGTCGACCTCAACGGCGAACCCGTGCAGGCCGCCGCCAAGGCGCTGAAAATCACGCCCAACAGCGCCAGCGTCACCCTCCACCGCGCCCGCAAGGAGCTGCGCACCCGCCTTGAGGCCTTTTGCGGCGCCTGCGCCGACGGGGCCTGCCTCGACTGTAATTGCGCCCCGGTGCGGGAATAAGGCAACCCGGAGTAAGGTCCGGCGGTCAGGTCCGTCTCCGGGATGAAACCCATTCATCCCATGAACCAGACCAAAGCCTCCTCCCTTCCGCCCTGCGGCTGCCAGAACTGCCTCTGCCGCCGCGGCCCCCGCTGCCGTTGCCACGACTATAACGCCCTGCTGGCCCTCGCCCTCTGGGACTTCGGCCGCGCTCTCCGCCGCCGCAACTCCAACTAATTTAATCCCATGAAACACGATCCCGCTCACTGCGTCCACGGCGACACCCACCATCACGACGCGGACCTCAAGCCCGCGAAGGGCGCGAAATACTACTGCCCGATGTGCGAGGGCGTGGTGTCGGATCAGCCGGGCGACTGCCCGAAATGCGGCATGGCCCTTGAGCGCAACCCGGCGTTCACCGAACCGGCGCACACCATCTACACCTGCCCGATGCACCCGCAGATCGAGCAGGATCATCCCGGCGATTGTCCGATCTGCGGCATGGCGCTTGAGCCCAAGACCGTCACCGCGGAACCCGAGGATGACGCCGAGCTCCGCAACATGACCCGCCGGTTCTGGGTCGGCGCCGCCCTCAGCCTGCCGGTGTTTGTGCTGGCCATGGCGCACTTGGTGCCGGCCTTCGCCCACACCGCAAACGGCGCGGTGAGCCGCTGGCTGCAGTTCATCCTTTCGACCCCGGTCGTGCTTTGGGCCGGCTGGCCGTTTTTCGTCCGCGGTGCCAAATCGCTCCGCTCGGGGCATTGGAACATGTTCACGTTGATCGCCCTCGGCGTCGGCGCGGCGTGGCTCTACAGCCTGGTGGCCTTCTTCCTGCCGGGTGTCTTCCCGCCCGCCATGCGGCTGCATGGCGTGGTCGATGTCTATTTCGAAGCCGCGGCCGTGATTGTCGTGCTGGTGCTGCTCGGTCAGGTCCTCGAACTGCGGGCCCGCGCCCGCACCTCGAGCGCGATCAAGGCCTTGCTCAACCTCTCGCCCCCGACCGCGTTGCGCGTCGGCGCCGGTGGCGACGTGGAAATCGCTTTGGCCGAAGTGAAGGCCGGCGACCGCCTGCGGGTGCGGCCTGGCGCCAAGGTGCCGGTGGACGGCGTGATCGAGGAAGGGTCGTCCTCCGTCGACGAGTCCATGCTCACCGGCGAATCGCTGCCGGTCGAGAAAACAGCGGGCGAACGCGTGACCGGTGGCACGGTCAACGGCACCGGCGGGTTTATTCTCCGCGCGGACAAGGTCGGCGCGGACACCATGCTGGCGCGCATCGTGCAGATGGTCGCCGACGCCCAGCGCAGCCGGGCTCCGATCCAGGGACTGGTGGACAAGGTCGCCGGGATATTCGTGCCCGCCGTGGTGGTGATTGCGGTCGCGACCTTCGTCATCTGGTTCTTCTTCGGACCCGAACCGCGCTTGGCCTACGCCATCGTCAACGCCGTGGCCGTGCTGATCATCGCCTGTCCGTGCGCGCTGGGCCTCGCCACGCCGATGTCGATCATGGTTGGCGTCGGCCGTGGGGCGCAGGCGGGCATTCTCGTGAAGAATGCCGAGGCGCTGGAGCTGCTCGGCAAAGTGAAGTGGCTCGTGGTGGACAAGACCGGCACGCTCACCGAAGGCAAACCGCGCCTGACCGATGCTGTCATTGCCGGAGGCGTCGATGAGGCGACCCTCGTGCAGTTCGCCGCCTCGTTGGAACGTTCCTCCGAACATCCGCTGGCGGCAGCCATCGTGCGAGGCGCCGAAGAACGGAAACTGGCGCTCCTCCCCGTCACTGACTTCCGTTCCGTCACCGCCGGCGGCGTCGCAGGCCGCGTGAACAGCCGCACCGTGCTGGTCGGCAAGCAAAAGTTTCTGGAAGCGGAAGGCATCGCTCTCCCCGCCGCCCTGGCTGACCGGGCGTCCGCCCTGCAGCTCGAGGGCAAGACCGTGGTTTTTGCCGCCGTGGACGGCACCGCGGCCGGTTTGCTGGCCGTGGCCGATCCGATCAAGGCCTCCACGCCCGAAGCCGTGACGCAGCTCCACGCTCTCGGCATCAAGGTCGTCATGGCCACCGGCGACAACCGCCGCACGGCCGAAGCGGTCGCGAAGAAACTCGGCATCGATGATTTCCAGGCTGAGGTGGAACCGGCGGACAAGATCCGGCGCGTTGAAGAATTGCGGAAACAGGGCGGGCTGGTGGCGATGGCCGGCGATGGCATCAACGACGCCCCTGCACTCGCCGCCGCCGATGTGGGCATCGCCATGGGCACCGGCACCGATGTCGCGATGGAAAGCGCCGGCGTCACGCTCGTGCAGGGCGACCTGCGCGGCATTGCCAAGGCGATTCACCTCTCCCGCGCCACCATGGGCAACATCCGGCAGAACCTGTTCTTCGCCTTCGTCTACAACGCGCTCGGCGTCCCGCTCGCGGCGGGCGTGCTTTATCCGTTCTTCGGCGTGCTGCTCAGCCCGATGTTCGCCGGGCTGGCCATGGCCCTGAGCAGTGTCTCGGTCATCACCAACGCCCTGCGCCTGCGCCGCACAACACTTTGAACCGGGAGTTCGCCAGCGATTTTGTGTAACCGGTCGCAAAGCCCGCGGTTATTCCCGCGACTCGCCGCATTTCCGAGTTTCCCTTCCTGCGGAATCTCTTTTTGTTGCGTGCTTTCCTCATGTACCACCGCCTCCTCATGGTGGCAGTCCTTGCCATGCTCGTGGCGCTGCCCCTCGCCCGCGGCCAATCGAAAAACACCCCCGTGCCTTCGATGGATGTCCGCGCCACGATCACGCCACCGAAAATCGACGGCGTGCTCAGTCCCGGCGAGTGGGACAGTGCCGCGCACACCGACGCCCTCAGCATGGTCGAGCCCGACGAGGGCGGCGTGCCGACAGAGCGCACCGAGTTCTGGGTCACCTATGACCCCGACACCATCTACGTCGCCGTCCGCTCCCACGACTCCGCCGGCCCCGCCGGCATCCGCGCCTACTCGATGCAGCGCGACCAGGACAACGGCTCCGACGACCTCATCCGCCTCGTCTTTGACACCTTCCACCGTCAGAATGACGGGTACTACTTCGCGCTGACCCCGGCCGGCGGCAAACACGACGGCCTGATCCAGAACAAGGAGCAAGCCAACGAGCAATGGGACGCGATCTGGCAGGGCCGCTCCACGATCGACGCCGGCGGCTGGACCGCGGAGTTCGCCATCCCGGTCAAGAGCCTCGCCTTCGACCCCGCCAACGACACCTGGGGCTTCAATGTTGCCCGCGCGGTCCGCCGCAAGCAGGAGGTCATGCGCTGGACGGGCATCTTCCGCAACCGCCCGACCATCGCGCTGCCCTTGCTCGGCACGCTCCGCGGCATCACCGGCCTGCGCCAGGGCCGTGGGCTCGACTTCAAGCCCTACGCCAGCCTCACCCGCCGCTCCCTTCCCGCCCCCAACGAGCAGGAGTTCGATTTTAAGCCGGGCTTCGACGTCATCTGGCAGGTCACGCCCTCGCTCGCCGCCACGCTCACCGTCAACACCGACTTCGCCGACGCCGAGGTCGACGAGCGCCAGGTCAACCTTGGTCGCTTCTCGCTCTTCTTCCCGGAGAAGCGCGCGTTCTTCACCCAGGACGCCTCGCTCTTCACCTTCGCCGGCATCAACGAGGACCCGCTCCCGTTTTTCTCGCGCCGCATCGGCCTCGCCGACGACGGCACCAAGGTCGACGTCCTCGGCGGCCTCAAGCTCACCGGCCGCGCCGGCCCGTGGACCGTCGGCCTGCTCGACGTGCAGATCGACGAGCACGCCGGGATCGCCTCCAAAAATCTGCTCGCCGGCCGCATCGCCCGGCAGGTGCTCGACGAGTCCAGCGTGGGGGTCGTGTTCACCCACGGCGACCCGCGCATCGACGGCGAGAACACGCTCGTCGGCGCCGATTTCAACTATGTCAACAACCACGTCCTCGGCAAAAAATCGCTCACCGTCCGCACCGCCATCCAGTATACCGACGGCGACTTCACCGGCCGGGACGGCACCGCCACCACGCTCGCCGTCCGGTTCCCCAACGAACCCTACGAGGGCTCGTTTCAGTTCAACCGCGTGGACGAGAACTACGATCCCGCGCTGGGCTTCGTCTCGCGCACGGGCATCCAGCAGATGCATTCCTGGAACCGCTACCGCTGGTATTTCGAGCAAAAGCCCATCCGCCGGCTCGACCTGTTCGCCGAGGGCGACCTGGTGACGGACCTCAACGGGCGCCGCCTCGACCGAGCATTCTGGATCGGCGGCGAGGCCGCCACGCCGGCCGGCGACTACCTCGTGGCTTTCTGGCAGCCGTCGGTCGAGCGGCTCGACGCGCCTTTCGCCATCCGTCCCGGCATCATCATTCCCGCCGGTGACCACCAGTGGGACCGCACCCACGTGGAAATGGGCACCAGCAACTCGCGCCCCGTGAACCTCGGGCTCGAGCTGCACACCGGCGGCTTCTTCACCGGCCGGCGCGATGACTACCAGATCGAATTCGGCTGGCGGCCGTCCAACCGCCTTGAGCTGGCCGCCGAGTTCGAGTTCACCCACATCAGTCTGCCACAGGGCCATTTCAATGTCCGTGTGGCCGCGGCCAAGGCCGTCTATACCTTCAGCCCCGACCTGCAGGTCAGCGTGCTCGGCCAATACGACAATCTCTCCGCCGAGCTCGGCGCGAACTTCCGCCTCAAGTGGATCGTCCAACCCGGCAACGAGGTCTTCTTCATCGTGAACCAAGGCTATGACACGTCCTTCGATCGCTTCCGCCCGACGGAAAACGAAACCTCGATGAAGGCCGCGTGGACCTTCCGGTTTTGAGGTGGAACGCGGCCTCCGGACGGGTTGGCTCTGGCGTGCATCCTGAAAACCCGTCCAGCGGCCGGGTTCCACCTTCCCCGCGACCGCGCTCCATCCCACCCACTTGACAATGCCACTCCGGGTGCCAGACCGTCACTCGTGCCCCGCCTGATGAAACTCGCCGCCTTGCTCCTGGTTGCCCTCTGGCTGCCGAGCACGCTGCACTGTCAGCTCGAAAGCCTTGGGCTCGACACCCTCTTCGCCTGCGCGACGGAGTCCGATCAGCCCGCGCACTCCAACGGAACCGGTTGCCCCGAAGCCGCCTGCCAGACCATCGAGTCCGGCCAGGTCGCGTTTTCTAAATCCCGCCTCGACCTAGGCCAACTGGCGGCGTTCGCCTGCGTTTGCGCCCACTGTTTCCTCCAAGTGGCGTCACCGGCACCCGCCCCGGATATTTTCCCCACCCGCCAGGACGAGACGCTGCCCTTGCGGCGCACTTGGCAGTTTGACCGTCGCGCCGCCCTGCCCGCGCTCGCCCCTGATCTCGTAGCCTGATTCGTTCCAGCGCGAACGGATTCACCGGCTGGTTGCGCCCTGTCCACGCCCTCGCGCGTTCGTGGCCGGGCCCTCTCTCCTCCATTTCGATCCCTTTCCCTGTCTTGCCATGTTCTATTCCCACTCTTTTCACCGCTCTCGCCGCCTCCTCGGACTGACGCTGCTTCTGGTGGCCGCTGCCCATGCCCAGGAGGCGCCCCCGTTCACCCTGCGGGAAGCGCTCGCCGCCGCCTTGTTGAAAAACCCCTCCCTCCAGGCCCAGGCCTACGAAAACCGGGTGGCCGAGGCGCGCATCTTGCAGGCGGGCGTCCGCCCCAATCCTGAATTGTCGGTCGACGTGGAAAATTTCCTCGGCACCGGCGCCCTCGCGGGTGTCCAGGGCCTCGAAACCACCCTGCAACTCAGCCAGCTCATCGAGCTGGGTGACACCCGCGCGCGCCGCCTCGGCGCCGCCGAAGGCGAACGCGCACTCGCGGACGCCGACACCGAACTGAAACGGGTGGAGGTGCTCGCCGAGGTTGCGCGGCGCTTCACGGAAGCCGCCGCGGACGTGGCCCGGCTCGCAACTGCCCGGCACGCCCATGAGTTGGGTGAGCAAACCGTCGCCGCGGTGCAGTTGCGCGTCGCGGCCGGCGCCGTCTCCCGCGTCGAATTGAACAAGGCGCGCAACGCCCTGGCCGTCCTGCACATCGAGGAGGAGCACGCCGAGCATGAGCTGCTCGTCTGCCGCCAGTCCCTCGCTGCGATCCTCGGCGAAACCCGGCCGAACTTTGGCGAAGTCCGGGCCGACCTGCTGACTTTGCCGACGCTGCCCGGGTTTGAAACCCTCGCCACCCGGCTGGAAGCCAGCCCGCTCCTGTCTCGATTCGGCACCGAGGCCCGCTGGCGCGAAGCCCAGGAACTGCTGGCCCGGAGTCTCCGCCGCTCCGGCCTCCGCGTGAGCGGGGGCTTGCGGCGCTTGGAGCACAGTGACGACTTCGGTTTCGTGGCCGGTGTCTCAATTCCGTTGCCGGTGCGCGACCCGTCCGCCGGGGCCGTGCGCGAGGCCCGCGAACGCCGCGCCCAGCTTGAGATCGCCGCCCAGGCGCAGCGCCTCGAACTGCGCGCCACGCTTTTTGAGCTCTATCAGGAAATGCTCCACGCCCGCACGGCCCTCACTCAATTGCGCGAATCCGTCCTTCCCACCGCCGAGGAAACCCTCGCGCTGGTCACGCAAGGCTACCGCGACGGCCGTTTTTCGCTGACCGAACTGCTCGACGCCCAGCAGTCCCTCGTCGGATTGCGGGGCCAGGCTATCGCCAAGGCCGCGGCGTTTCACCTGCACATCATCACGATCGAACGCCTGCTCGGAGCGCCACTCCAGCCACCGGCCCAGCCCTGATCGGCCTCCACTCACCATCCTTATTGCCATGAACCTGAAACTTTCCCTCACCCTGCTCGCCATTCTCCTCCTGGGCGGCGGTCTCGCCTACTATCTCGTTGAAAGCGGTCACAACCACCCGACCGCCACCGCGGTGGCTCAGGGCCGCCATGATGAACCGGCCGGTGCGGAATCCGTCAAGGGGACCCACAGCGGCCGCCTGCTCACGGACGGCGACTTCGCCCTGGAACTCGCCATCTTCGAGCAGGGTGTGCCGCCCGAGTTCCGCGCCTGGTTCACGCGGGCCGGCCGGCTCGTGCCGCCGGCGGACGTGCAACTCTCGGTCGAGCTCAAGCGTCCCGGCGGCGTCACCGACATCTATACCTTCACGCCCGAGGGCGGCTATGCCCGCGGCAACGCCGAAGTGTATGAACCGCACTCCTTCTCCTACTCTATCGTGGCCGGGCAGGCCGGCCGCACGCATCGCTGGCAATTCGACGCGCCGGAGATGCAGACCACCATCAGCGCCGAGGCCGCGCAACGCGCCGGAGTCATCGCCGAGGTGGCCGGTCCGGCGACAATGACGGAAAACCTCTCGGTTTACGGCCAGGTCAGACTCAACGCGGACAAGGTCGCCCGCGCCGGCCCTCGTTTCGGCGGCATCGTCCGCGAGGCCCGCAAGGCGCTCGGCGACCCCGTCGCCGCCGGTGAAGTCGTCGCCGTGCTGGAAACCAACCAGTCGCTCGTGACCATCGAGGTGAAGGCGCCCCTCGCCGGAGTGGTCGTGGATCGGGATGTGAACGCGGGTGAAACTGTCGCCGACGGCGCGACGCTCTACACCATCGCCGATCTCTCGGATGTATGGGTTGATCTCAACATTCCGAAGCGCGACCAGGCGCGCGTGAAGCTCGGCCAGTCCGCCGTCATTCACGCCGATGACGGCGGCGCGGAGGCCAAAGGCACCATCACCTGGATTTCCCCCGTCAGCTCGGCCGAGGCACAAACGCTGGTCGCCCGCGTGGTGCTGCCCAATCCCGACCAGCGCTGGCGGCCCGGCCTCTTCGTGCAGGCCGCGCTCACGCTCGCGGAGGCACCGGTACCGGTCGCCGTGAAGGAATCGGCGCTGCAGACGCTGTTCGATTTCACCGTGGTGTTCTCGCAGCATGGCGACCTTTACCAGGCCCGCCCGCTGGCGCTCGGCCGGCGGGGCGGCGGCTTCGTCGAGGTGCTCAAGGGTCTCCGGGCCGGCGAGCGCTACGTCACGGAGAACAGTTTCCTCATCAAGGCCGACATCGGCAAATCCGGCGCGTCGCACGACCACTGAGGAGTCCCCGCCATGCTCACCGGTCTCATCCACTTCTCCATCCGCCATCGCTGGCTTGTCCTGATCCTCACGTTCGGGCTGTCCGTCCTCGGCGCGTATAATTTCCGCCGCCTGCCCATCGATGCGGTACCCGACATCACCAACGTCCAGGTGCAGATCAACACCGAGGCCGCCGGCTTCTCGCCGCTCGAAGCCGAGCAGCGCGTCACCTATCCGGTCGAGACCGCGATGGCTGGCCTGCCCAACCTCGACTACAGCCGCTCCATTTCGCGCTACGGCCTCTCGCAGGTGACGGTCGTTTTCAAGGATGGCACCGACATCTACTTCGCCCGCCAGCTCGTCAACGAGCGCCTGCAGGAGGTTAAGTCCCAACTTCCTTCCGGGCTGGAGCCGACCATGGGTCCCATCGCCACCGGCCTCGGTGAGATTTTCATGTTCACCGTTGAACCGGAAGCGGCTGCGAGAAAAGCCGATGGTCAGGCTTATACACCCACCGATCTGCGCGAGATCCAGGACTGGGTCGTGCGCCCGCAGCTCCGCAATCTGCCAGGTGTCACCGAGGTCAACACCATCGGCGGTTTTGTGAAGCAGTTTCACGTCACCCCGCACCCGGACCGGTTGCTCGCCTACGGCCTGACGCTGCGCGACGTGCTGGAGGCCCTCGCGCGCAACAACGCCAACGTCGGCGCGGGCTACATCGAGCGCCACGGCGAGCAATACCTGATCCGGGTGCCCGGCCAGGTCAGCGGCATCCCCGAAATCCAGAACATTGTCGTCGCCCGCCGTAGCGGCCAGCCCGTCCGTGTGCGCGATGTCGCCGAGGTGATTCTCGGTGAGGAGCTCCGCACCGGGGCGGCGACCGAGAACGGCCGGGAAGTCGTGCTCGGCACGGTCTTCATGCTCATTGGCGAGAACTCCCGCGAAGTCTCCACCCGCGTCGCCGCCAAGCTGGTCGAAATCAACCGCAGCCTGCCGGAGGGCGTCGTGGCCCGGACGGTTTATAACCGGACATCCCTCGTGGACCGCACCATCGCCACCGTGCAGAAGAACCTGGTCGAGGGCGCGTTGCTCGTGATTGTGATTCTCTTCCTGCTGCTCGGCAATATCCGCGCGGCGCTCATCACCGCGGCCGTGATTCCGCTCGCAATGCTTTTCACCATCACCGGCATGGTGGCCAACCGGGTCTCGGGCAACCTGATGAGCCTCGGCGCGCTCGACTTTGGCCTGATCGTCGATGGCGCCGTCATCATCATCGAGAACTGCCTGCGTCGCTTCGGCCATGAACAGCACACGCTCAACCGTCTGCTGACCCGGCCCGAGCGATATGCGCTCGCCGCCGACGCGACCGCCGAGGTCATCAAGCCGTCGATCTTCGGCGTGTTTATCATCACCGTCGTCTATATCCCGATCTTCGCTCTCACCGGAGTGGAGGGGAAAATGTTCCACCCGATGGCCTTCACGGTGGTGACCGCGCTCGTCGGTGCGATGATCCTGTCCCTCACGTTCGTGCCGGCCGCCGTGGCCATCTTCGTCACCGGCAAAGTATCCGAGAAGGACAACCTCGCGATTCGCGGGGCGAAGTCGCTTTACCGCCCAGTCCTTCGCTTCGCCATGACGGTTCGTCCGGCGGCGGCGCTCGCGGCGGCCGTGCTGATCGCGCTGGCCGGACTGGCGGCCTCGAAGATGGGCACGGAGTTCATCCCCAGTCTCGACGAAGGCGACATCGCTCTCCACGCCCTGCGCGTCCCGGGCACCAGCCTGACCCAGGCGCTTAAGATGCAGGCGGTCGTCGAGGAAGCCTTGAAAGCATTTCCCGAGGTGGACAAGGTCTTCAGCAAGCTCGGCACCGCCGAGGTCGCCACGGATCCCATGCCGCCCAGCGTGGCGGACACCTTCATCATCATGAAACCGCGCGAGGACTGGCCCGATCCGGCCCGTTCCAAGGCGGATTTGGTCGCCGCCATGGAGGTCGCCGTGAAAAAAATCCCCGGCAACAACTACGAGTTCACCCAGCCGATCCAGATGCGTTTCAATGAACTCATTTCCGGTGTGCGCACTGACGTGGCCGTGAAGGTTTACGGCGACGATCTCGACATGATGACCGCCGTCGGCCGGCAGATCGAAGCCACGCTCGAAGCCATCACCGGCGCCGCCGATGTGAAGATCGAGCCAACCACCGGCTTGCCGCTCCTCACCGTGCAACTCGACCGCGAAGCCATCGCTCGCTACGGCCTCGCCGTGGCGGACGTGCAGGACATCATCGCGACCGCCCTCGGCGGCACCGCCGCGGGACAGGTCTTCGAAGGCGACCGCCGCTTTGCTATCGTGGTGCGGTTGCCGGAAAACCTCCGCACTGACCTCGCGGCGCTCGGCGGCCTCCCGGTGCCCCTGCCCAAACTCGATGACGACGAGGCGCCGGTGCTCCCGGCCGGACTGCGCTCCGCCGGCGGTTTTGCCGAAGCCAAGGCCCCGCGGTCCTTCATCCCCCTGCGCGAAGTCGCCACCATTGAAATCGCCCCCGGTCCCAACCAGATCAGCCGGGAGAACGGCAAGCGCCGGGTCGTCGTCACGGCCAACGTCCGCGGACGCGACCTTGGCGGTTTCGTCGCCGAGGCCCAGCAGCGCGTGCGCGACACGGTCAAGGTGCCCGCCGGCTACTGGCTCGAATACGGCGGCACCTTCGAGCAGCTCATCTCGGCGAGCAAACGCCTGCAGATCGTCGTGCCCGTCGCCTTGGTGCTGATCCTCGGTCTCCTCTTCATGAGCTTCGGCAACGCGAAGGACGCACTGCTGGTGTTCACCGGCGTGCCGCTCGCGCTCACCGGCGGCATCGCCGCGCTCTGGCTGCGCGACATCCCGCTCTCGATCTCGGCCGGCGTGGGCTTCATCGCCCTCAGCGGTGTGGCTGTGCTCAACGGCCTCGTGATGATCTCCTTCATCCGCAGCCTGCGCGAGCAAGGCAGACCCATCGACTTGGCCATTGAGGAAGGTTGCCTGGCGCGCCTGCGCCCCGTGTTGATGACCGCCTTGGTGGCCTCCCTCGGTTTCGTGCCGATGGCCCTCGCTACCGGCGCCGGCGCCGAGGTCCAGCGTCCGCTGGCGACGGTCGTCATCGGCGGCATCATCAGTTCCACGTTGCTCACCCTCGTCGTCCTGCCGGCCCTTTACCGCATCTTCCACCGCGAGACCGAACCTCGAGAGATGGAACCCTGAACCATCATCTGCCCGGTGTCGGCCGATTGCCTTGCGACCTTACTTTCGGGCATCAAACTGGCTTGTGCTGGCATCTGCCCGAATTTAACCCGTTCCCGCCATGAATTCCATCCTCCTCGAACTCACCATCATCTTCGTTCTGCTCCTGGCCAACGGTGTGTTCGCCATGGCCGAGATCGCCATTGTCTCCGCCCGTAAGAACCGGCTCCGCCAGCTCGCCGACGGCGGGGACACCCGCGCGCGGTGCGCCCTGGAGCTCGCCGAGTCGCCCAACACCTTCCTGGCCACCGTGCAGATCGGCATCACCCTGGTTGGCGTGCTGGCGGCGGCCTTCAGCGGCGCCGCCCTCGCGGACAAGCTGGCCGCGCCCCTCGCGGAGATCCCCTGGCTCGCCCCCTACGCCGACAAGGTCGCCTTCGGCCTCGTCGTGGTGGTGCTCACCTATTTCACCCTCGTCATCGGCGAACTCGTGCCCAAGCGCATCGGTCTCGGCAACCCCGAGGGCGTGGCCCGCGCGCTGGCGGGTCCGATGCACCGGCTGTCCCGGGTCGGTGCGCCCCTCGTGAGCCTCCTCAGTCGCTCCACCGATGCCCTCCTCGCCCTCTTCGGCATCAAGCCCGAGCCGGAGGTCAAAGTCACCGAAGACGACGTGCGTCTGCTCGTGCGGGAGGGCATGCGGGTCGGCGTCTTCCATGCGCAGGAGCCCGCCATGATCGACAGCGTGATGGCCTTCGACCGCCGGCCGGTGCGCGACGTGATGACGCCTCGCGCCAAGATCATCTGGATTAATGCCAACGACTCCCATGACACGATCTGGCACCGCATCGTCGTCAGCGCCCACACGACTTTCCCGGTATACGACGGCCGGCGCGACAACATCCTCGGCTTGGTGACCGTGAAGGCGATCTACGCCAATCTCGCCGCCGGCATCCCGGTCAATGTGCGCGACCTCGTGACCCCCGCGCTGGTCGTCCCCGAAACCCAGCCGGTCAGCGCACTGCTGGAAAAATTCAAGGCCACCGGCAAACACGTCGCCTTGCTGAGCGATGAATTCGGCGCCATCTCCGGCCTCGTGTCCCTGCACGACATCATGGAGGCCATCGTCGGCGAGCTGCCCTCCCAGGAGGACCGGCTCAAGCCCAAGGCCGTGCGGCGCGACGACGGCTCGTGGCTGGTCGATGGCCTGATCGGCACGGAAGAATTTTCCCAGAAAGTGACGGATTTCACGCTGCCCCCCGCGGCCCAGCGCGACTACCAGACGCTCGCCGGTTTTATCGTCAATCACCTCGGCCACGTGCCGGCGGAGGGAGAGTCGTTCCGTCTCCATGGGTATATCGTGGAGATCATCGACATGGACGTTCTGCGCGTGGACAAGGTGCTCCTGCTGCCACTGAAGAACCTGCGGGAGACCGGCGCCAAGACAACCTGAGCTCGGGCCTATTGGTATCGCCGCCTCTGCTGGATGTAGCCGGGGTCGCTGACCCCGGCTACAGCTTTAATGAATCCGCTCTATTCCCCCACCCGCGCGAACCGCGGCACGCGCTCCCCGCCGACCTCCACGGTCTCAACGAACATCGCCGCCGGCCGCACGAACAGCCCGCCCTCACCGTAAAGCGCCTCGTAGACCACGAGCCACTCGCGCGCCTCCGTGTGCAACGCCAGCCCGATCACTCGGTAGGGGTTGTCCTTGTAGTGGCGGTAAAGGCCGGGTCTTGGCTCCGTGGGCCGGATGGGATCGCTCATGTCTCGACCCCACCAACTCCGTGTATAGCCGCAAGCTTGATGAGGCTCTGAGCTCGCTCGTTCAATTCGCCCGATCTGGCGAAAATCAGGTCTAAATCTCTATTATATGCCATATATGACGACTTATACAATATACGTTAGTCGCCATATTTGTCGTTTATAATTGAAATAAAGGCGATAAGCGCCTTACTGGACGACTTATGAAGATGACAAATCAGTCCACCGATGAAGTCATACTCCACGAGATCGGCGCCCGATTGGCGCAGGCCCGATTGGATCGCAACCTGACGCAAGCCCAGTTGGCGACGCAGGCCGGCATCTCGAAACGCACGCTGGAGCGCATGGAGTCAGGTGCGAACGCCGGGCAGCTGTCGGCCTTCATCCGCGTGTGCCGGGCGCTCGGCCTGGTCGAGCATTTCGAGCTGCTGCTGCCGGCCGCCGGGCCGAGCCCGATGGCGCAGCTGAAGGCCGGCGGCCGGAAACGGCGCCGCGCTTCGGGCACCACCCTGCCCCCGACCGGCCAGGTCAACGCACCCGCCCAGAGCCCGTGGACCTGGGGCGACCAGAAATGAGCACCCTCGCCGAAGTGCGGCTGTGGGGCCGGACCATCGGGGCTGTGTCGTTGGCCGACGGCGAGACCGTCGCGTCGTTCCAATATGACCCGGCCTTCGCCCGCAGCGGCATCGAGGTGTCGCCGCTCACGATGCCGCTCGGCGACCAGGTCTACCGCTTCCCCGCACTGGCCGCGCAGACTTTCCACGGCCTGCCGGGCCTGCTCGCGGATTCCCTGCCGGACAAGTTCGGCAACGCCCTGATCGACGCGTGGCTGGCGACGCAGGGCCGGACACCGGAGAGCTTCAATGCCGTCGAACGCCTCTGCTACACCGGCACGCGCGGCATGGGCGCACTCGAATTTATCCCGGTGCTCGGGCCGCGCGCGCGCAAGGCGCAGAAGGTTGAGATCGACGCGCTCGTGGCCCTCGCCTCGGACGTGCTCAGCCAGCGCCGCGGCCTGCAGGTGAACTTCGCCAACGCGGACCGGCAGGAGGCCTTGAACGACATCCTCCGCGTCGGCACCTCCGCCGGCGGCGCGCGGGCGAAGGCCGTCGTCGCCTGGAACCCGCAATCAAACGAGGTGCGCTCCGGCCAGATCGAGGCCGGTGACGGTTTCAGTTATTGGCTGCTGAAGTTCGACGGGGTCACCGGCAACAAGGACAAGGAACTCGTCGACCCCAAGGGTTACGGGAACATCGAATATGCTTACTTTCTCATGGCGCGCGCGGCGGGCGTGCAGATGAGCGAGTGCCGCCTCCTCGAGGAAAACGGCCGGCGGCATTTCATGACGCGGCGCTTTGACCGGCTCCCCGACGGCGACAAGCTCCACATGCAGTCGCTCTGCGCGCTCGCCCACTACGACTTCAACTCGGCCGGCGCCTACGGCTACGAACAGGCGCTGCTGGCCCTCCGCCAACTGCGGCTGCCGATCGAGGCTGTCGAGCAGCAGTTCCGGCGCATGGTGTTCAACATCGTCGCCCGCAACCAAGACGACCACGTGAAGAACATCGCCTTCCTCATGGACCAGGCCGGTCGCTGGTCGCTCTCGCCCGCCTTCGATGTCATTTACAGCTACAATCCCACCGGCGCGTGGACCGACCGCCACCAGATGACCCTCAACGGTAAACGCGACGGCTTCACTCTCGCCGATTTTGCGACCTGCGCCAAGGCCGCCGCCATGAAGCGCGGCCGTGCCGCCACGATCGTCGAGGAGGTCACCTCCGCCGTCACCCGCTGGCCCGACTTCGCCGCCGAGGCCGGGGTCAGCGAGTCATGGCGGCAACAGATCAACGGGCACTTGCGCCTTACCCTGCCGGCGGAGTGACCAGACGGGTTGCAAACCCCCGGTTGACGGGTTTGCTAATCTGTTCCCTGCCCACTTTTCCCCTCTCCCGTTCCCTCATCCGATGCTCCCTCCCATCCCTGTCACTGTCCTCACCGGCTTCCTCGGCGCCGGCAAAACCACGCTCCTCAACCGCATCCTCACCGAGCAGCACGGCAAGAAGATCGCCGTCATCGAGAATGAGTTCGGCGAGGTCGGCGTGGACAACCAACTCGTCATCCAGTCCGACGAGGAAATCTTTGAGATGAACAACGGCTGCATCTGCTGCACCGTCCGCGGCGACCTCCTCCGCATCCTCGGCCGCCTGATGAAGCGCAAGGACCGCCTCGACGCCATCCTCATCGAAACCACCGGCCTGGCCAACCCCGCCCCCGTCGCCCAGACCTTTTTCACCGACCCGGAGATGAAGGAGCAGTTCGCCCTCGACGCCATCGTCACCCTCGTCGACGCCAAACACATCCTCCTCCACCTCGATGACTCGCCCGAGGCCATGAAGCAGGTGGGATTCGCCGACGTCATCATCCTCAACAAGACCGACCTCGTCACCCCCGCCGAGCTCGATGCCCTCGAGAAACGCCTGCACTCGATCAACGGCGTCGCCAAGATCCACCGCACGAAAAACGCCGACATCGCCATCGACCAGGTCCTCAACGTCGGCGGCTTCAACCTCGACCGCGCCGTCGAGGTCGATCCGCAGTTTCTCGAGACCGAGTATCCCTTCGAGTGGGCGGGCGCCTTTGAGCTAGAGGCCGGCACTTACAATCTCGGCATCGGCGCGCACGACCACGACGATCACGATCATGACCATGAGTGCGGCGAGGCCTGCGGTCACGACCACAACTCGCTCGATGTGGTGATTCTTCCCGTGGGCCGCGAGCTTGCTCGCGCTGGTTCGGGCGCGAGCAAGCTCGCTGACGCACAATATGAAGAGAGCATCAAAACGGCCGTGCTGGCATTCTCCGACTGGGAGAAGATCACGCTGCCCGACGAGACGATCGCCGCCGACGGCAAGATGCACCGCCTCAAGCTCAAGGACGAAAGCGGCCATTTCCCGGTCAAGATCGAGCAGGCCGGCCACTACGTCCTCTTCACCGGCCACGACGTGCCGACGCACCTGCACGGTCCGGACGGCCAGGTCATCCGCTACGGCTGGGACCAGACCTTCCGTCACGAACATTCGCACGACGACGAGGTCACGTCCGTTGGCATCAGCGTCGAGGGCGAACTCGACAGCAAGAAGCTCAACGACTGGATTTCCAAACTGCTGGCGGAGAAGGGCGGCGACATCTTCCGCATGAAAGGCGTGCTGGTCGTCAAGGGCACGAAAAAGCGCCTCGTCTTCCAGGGCGTGCACATGCTCTTCGACGCCAAGTTCGACCGCGAGTGGAAGGACGGCGAGAACCGCACCAACACCCTCGTCTTCATCGGCAAGCACCTCGACCGCGCCGCCCTGACCGAGGGCTTCAAGGCCTGCCTGACCTGAGTTAGCCTGCTCGGGCCTTCGGATCGGTCGGAGGTCTACCACTAATGAATTCCGGTAATGGCCGGAATTATGTGATCCCCTCTGGCTGATCGCCTCCGGAATAAGTCGGGGTGCCCGCTGATCACGGCCTGCGATTAGCAGGCCCCAAGTCATCCGGCCCGGGCGATTAGCCCGGTCGCACTTCCAAGATTTCGCCGTTGGCGAAATCCCATTAGCGGTTTCCCCCACCTCGCGTTAAAGCTCGTCCACCCGCGCGCGCAGCTCGCGCGCTTGCTCCGCTCGCTTTTTCGCTTTTTCCACGCCGAGTGCGTCCAAGCCCAGCGTGTTCGCGACCGCCAGCACGGTCCCGACCCCGCAGAACGGATCGAAGATGATTTTCGCCCCCACCTGCTCCTTTGCAAAGCGCACCGCGTGGCCCGCCGCGCGCACGCCCATCGCGCGCACCCATTTCTGCTCCCCGGCATCCGCGATCACATCGGGGATCGGCAGGATGTCCGGACACTTCATCGCCCGCGACACCGCGATCAGGTGCGTGAACCCTGGCCGGCCCGCCGTGAGCATCCCCGCCGGCCGTCGCAACACGATCTTGTGGAAAAGCAGCCGTGCCCCGGCCGCTTCCGCAGCTTGCATCACCAGAGCGCCCTTGTCGATCCACTCCCCGTCGCGCTTGATGTCGCTCTGGAAAAAGATCGCCGCGCTGTCGTCCGGCACCGCTTCCACCACGAGGCTCGCTGCGTCGAGGAACCACTCGCGCCACGCCGGCAGCGTCAGCCCCACCTCCGAGACATCCGGCAGCGACGTCACCGCGCACGCCCCCACGATGCACCCGCGCGCCCGCATCCACGGAATCGCATCCGCGCACTCCACCACCCGTTTGGGTTCGTCCGGCATACCTCCACCTAGCGCCAACTGGCGCCGCAAGTAAAGCCGCCGGCTGATCCCACGCATGACCCGGCCCCGCGCGGATCTGAGTTTTCCATCCGGACATGACGCCTCCGCGCCCGGCGAGCTGACCGCCACGTGGCCGCACTGACTCGCGACTTGCGCGCGGCACGGCGCGTGAACAACGTCCGAGCGAATGCAATTCGCCAAACACTGGGCCGCGACCCTTGACGACTACGCCATCGACCTCTCCTGGTCGCCGGATGGCGCGACGCTCGCCGCCGCCTCCGCCGCGGGCGGCATTACGCTTTATGATGCCGCCACCGGCGAGGTGAAGCACACCCTCCCCGGCCACGCCGACGGCGCCAACTGCCTGGCCTGGATGCCTGGTGTAGCCGGGGTCGCTGACCCCGGCCTGCCAGCCGTAGGCCGGGCGAAGGATGGTCCGGGCTCACCGGGCCCGGCTGCAGTTCTAACCACCGGCGGACAGGATGGCTGCGTGCGATTCTGGGACGCCTGCACCGGCGGCCAAACCTCCGAGGTGAAACTCGGCAACGCCTGGGTCGAGCATCTGGCCTGGTCCGCTGTGGGCCGTCAGCTTGCCCCACGACAGGCTCTGGGCCCTGAGCTTGTCGAACGGGCTGGCGCTGAATCCGGCGCGAGCCAGCTCGCTGGCCCACTGCTTTTTGCCGCCTCCGGCAAAAAACTCGTCGCGCTCAATCCCGACGGCTCCCTCGCCCACCAATTTCCCGACGCGCCGAAAACGATCTCGGCGCTGGCGTGCAGCCCTGTAGCCGGGGTCGCTGACCCCGGCCCGGCCTCAACGCGGCCGGCTACAATTCCTGCCATCGCCGCCGCCTACTTCGGCGGGGTCTGCGTCTGGGACGCCGCGACCTTCGCCGTGCACAAGGAATTTCCCTACGGCAACGCCATCTACGCCCTCACCTGGTCACCCGACGGCCGCTGGCTCGTCGCCGGCTGCCACGACAACGCCGTCCACCTCTGGGTGCCGGCCGAGGACCTCGAGCTGCACATGAGCGGCTACGAGACGCGCCTCAAGGAACTCTCCTTCAGCCAGGATTCGAAATGGCTCGCCACCGGCGGCGGCAAGGATGTCTGCGTGTGGGACTGCACCGGCGCCGGCCCCGAGGGCCGCGAACCGCTGCAACTCCCGCAGACCGTGCGCACCACGGCCGTGGCGTTTCAAAACCAGCACAGCCTTCTCGCCACCGGCGATGCCGCCGGCACGTTCACGCTCTGGGGCCCGACCCGCAAAAACCCCATGGTTGCCGAGGTCAAGATGCCCTCCGCTGCCACCAAGTTCGCCTGGTCCCCTGACGACACGCTCCTCGCCGTCGGCACTGAGAAAGGCGCGGTCTACGTCTTCACGACCGCTTGATTGGCCCGAGTCATTACCTTGACCCCCACCGGTCGCTCGGCGAAGTTTCCGCCATCATGCCGGGCGACGCCCACGACACCACGCCACCGCTTCCGTCGGTTTTCATCAGCTACGCGTCCGCCGACCGGGCCGCGGCCAGGTTGTTGCGCGACGGCCTGGCGGGGGCCGGGCTCGACGTCTGGCTCGACGAGGAGGAACTCGCCGGCGGCGAGGCGTGGGACGCCAAGATCCGCAACCAGATCCGCACCTGCACCTATTTCATGCCCGTCATCTCGGCCACGACCGAGGTCCGGCGCGAGGGCTACTTCCGCCGCGAGTGGCGCCTCGCTGTCGAGCGCACCCTGGATCTCGCCGACGACGTGATGTTCCTGGTGCCGGTCGTGATCGATGACACGCGCGATGCCGGCGCCCGGGTGCCGGAAAAATTCTTCACCGTGCAGTGGCTGCGCGTCCCCGGCGGCTTGCCAACCCCGGCCCTGCAGCAGCTCGCATGCAGGCTCATGACCGGCGAGTCCGTGGCCGCTTCAGCTACCCCGCTGGCGGCACCCGCCGCCAAAGGCTCGCGCAAGTCCCGCCCTCACACCGAGCCGCCGCCGTTCCCCAAGTTCCCCGCGTTTCCCGAGCCGGGGCATCGCCTGCGTTTCTGCTACGACCTCGTGCTGTGGTTCGGCCACCTGGTTCACTCGCTCTGGTGCCACCTGCCGCGCTGGCTTCGCGTCGTCGCCGCGGTCTTCATCATCTTCAACCTGATCTCCTGGATCTTCCGGGAAACCCGGCCGGCCCCCGCCTCCCGCCGGGACGGCTCGGAAATGGCGGACCAGGTGAAAAAATCCATCGGCGCGGCCCCCCACGCACCCGAGGGCCAGGATAAGGCCGCCGCGGCGATCGAGTCGCTCGTGGGCGCGGCCGCGGATGCCATCCAGTCCGGCCGGCCCGTCGCCCTCATCCCGTTCAGTGGCGAAGGCGCGGTCGGCGAAACGCTGGCCGACGGTGTCTTCGAGGATGTTTGCGAACTGCTGAAGAAAGACGACAAACCCCTGTGGGGCGTCAGCCCGCTGCCGCTCAAGCCCGACGCCCCCGAGGCCGAGATCATCGGCCGCGGCCTCCGGATGAAGAGCCGCTTCGTACTCACCGGCCATGTGGGCACACCCCTCCCGGGCCTTGCGACCGTCTTCACCGCCCGGCTGTTCGAGGCCGGCAAGGGCGAGCTGGTCTGGAAGGAAACCTTCGAAACCGCCACGAATGACGCCGCCACCATCGCCTGGCGCATCGCCGCCGAGGTGAAGAAGCGGCTCGAGTCCGCCCCGCCCTCGGGCGGTTGATCCGGCCGCCTAGAAATCCAGGCCGAGCAGCAGGCGCAGCCGGGTGTAGTCCTGCGCCGTGCCGTCGGGGCTGCCTTGCCGGGTCTCGTGCCGGATCGCCGTGCTCAGCGTTGCGCTGAACTTCTTCGTCAAGTCGATCCGGTTTTCCCAGCCGTCGTTCTGCGACGCGAAGGAATAATAGTAGACCCCGCGGTCGGTCAGCAGCAGGCCCCAGGGCAGCCGCAGTTCTGTCTCGATGAAGGCGGATTCCACCGTGCGCGAGTTGTGCGAAGTCGGGGGGGTCGTGGTCCAGACATCAAACAAGTTCTCGGACACGCCCACCCGCAGCTTGCGTTCCGGCTTGGTCAGCAGGCTGATGCCGTAGCCGATTTCCTGCTGCAGCAGGACATAGTCGGCCGGCACCCCGGAGCGAAAGTTCGCGCGGTTCCACTCCAAGGTCGGCCGGTATTGCACGAAACTGTTCTTCCTCCTCCTGAAACTGTGCCGCCAGAGCGCATCGGCCTTGAGCAGGTCCGTGGTCGTGAGGTCGTTCGTCTGGCTGAAATCATAGCGGGCGTTCAGCTGCACCTCGTCGGACGCCCACTTGCGGCTCAACCGGCCCTCGAGGGAGAGCGTGCTGCGGTCCGCCGTGTCCGACACGACCTCGGTGGAAAACGCGATCCGGCCGGTCCAGGGCTTGAATCCAGCCCGCAGTCGCGCCGTCAGGCGCGCCAGCCCGGCACTCGCCCGGGCCTCCTCGGCGACACTCTCGCCGTTAGGCGCGGCCGGAGCCGGTTCCGCCGCGGGCGTGGCGGCCACTGGCGTGTCAACCGGGGCCTGGGCCGGCACGACCTCGGCCTGGTCCGCCGGCACGCGTAACTCGCCGAACCGCTCCGACTGGAACACGATGACTCCGTCCATCCGGTCGACCAACCGGCCCTGCACGCGATCGCCATCCTGGTAGACCAGCACGTCGCGCGCGGGCGCCGCCGGTTCCACCGCCCGGCCCACGACCAATCCCAAAACAAACAGAATGATGAAATTTCTCAGCGATACGCGGCTCATGCCTCTCCGACGTAACCACTCAACGGATGTTTCAAAGGTTTTTCGTCCGCTTTCCGAAAATAATTACGCGGGTTCGCCGCGCGGGAAAAGATTTGCCCGCGTCCTCGCTTCATTCCGTAATCCTTGCGTGATGAATAATCAGCGATTCCCCCGTTTCCTCCTGGTCGCCGCGCTCGGCCTAATCGCGATCGCGGCCCTGCGCGCCGCCACCCCGGCGACTGACATCACGCCGCCGGCCGCCCCGGGTGCAATGGGCTCGTCGCTTGTGCTCACCCCGGACGGCACACCGTGGCTCTCGTGGCTGGAGCCCGTCGCCAACGATCTCTGGGCGATGAAGCTCAGCCGCTTCGAGAGGAACACCCGGAGCTGGTCCGCCCCGCGCACCGTCGTGCAGGGCGCCGACCTTTTGGCCAACTGGGCGGATTTCCCGCAGCTGGCCGCCGGTCGCGACGGCCGCCTGACCGCCGTATGGTTCATCAACAACCCCGCGCATCACGCCACCGAAGACGGGCACCACGGTCCGGGTTATCGTGCAATCTACAGCAGCTCGGCCGACGGCGGAAAAACCTGGAGTCCCGACCTACCGGTCAGCGACAAGTCCCTGGCCGTGGAATTCGTCGCCCTCCAGCCACTGGCCGACGGCCGTTTGCTCGCCGCGTGGCTCGACGGCCGGACCCAAGGCCGCATGGCGCTTTACGCCCGGGTGCTCGACGGCCGGCCCGGGCCGGGGCCGGACACCCTCGTGGACGGCTTGGTGTGCGACTGCTGCCAGCTGGCCTTCGGGCCCACGACCGGAGGCGGCGCGCTGCTCGCCTATCGCAGCCGCACCGAGGGCGAGATCCGTGACATCCAACTCGCGCGTTTCGACGGCCAGGCTTGGAGCCGGCTGGGGCCGTTGCACGCCGATGGCTGGAAGATTGCTGGCTGCCCGGTCAACGGCCCGCAGCTGGCCGTCGCCGGCGACCGGGTCGGTGCCGGCTGGTTCACCGCCGCGGACAACCAGTCGCGCGTGCTGGCCCGCGTATCGGCTGACGGCGGTCAAAGCTTCGGCCCGGTGGTGCGCGTGGACCTCGGCCGGCCGCAGGGCCGCGTGGACAGCGTGCTGCTGGCCGATGGAACCTTGGTCGTGAGTTGGCTGGAGACGACCGGTCAGGAATCCGGCCAGCAAGGTGGAATTTATCTTCGCACCCTCTCGCCGGCGGGACGGCTGTCGGAGCCGCAACTGGTCGTCGCCAGCAGCACCTCGCGCCTGAGCGGTTTTCCCCGGATCGTCCTGCTCGGTGGGCGGCAACTGTTGCTCACGTGCACGCAAGACAGCGAACCCTCGCGTGTGCTAACGCTGCTGCTCGAGGTGGACTGATCCGCAGCCACCGCGTGGTTTGTCACAAAGAAAGTCGTGCGCCACGCCGAGGCGGCTGTTTGATTTTCCCCGATGCCGCCGCGCCCGACGTTGCCTGAGATTTTCCTTGTCGCCCTGCGACTCGGCTGCACGTCGTTCGGCGGCCCGGTCGCGCACCTGGCGTTCTTCCGCGAGGAATACGTGGTGAGGCGCCGGTGGCTCGACGAGGCGCACTACGCCGACCTCGTCGCGCTGTGCCAGTTCCTGCCCGGGCCCGCGAGCAGCCAAGCGGGCTTCGGCATCGGTTATTTGCAGCGCGGACTCGCCGGTGGACTCGCCGCGTGGCTTGGTTTCACGCTGCCATCCGCGCTGCTCATGATCGGTTTCGCTTATGGCGTGGCCGCGCTCGGCGACCTGGGCGCGGCCGGCTGGCTGAAGGGCTTGAAGGCCGCGGCGGTCGCCGTCGTGGCGCAGGCCGTGTGGGCGATGGGCCGAAATCTGTGCCCCGACTGGCCGCGCCGCGGACTGGCGGTGGTGGCTGCCGGTGTGGTGCTGTGGCTGCCCTTCGCGTGGAGCCAGATCGCGGTCATCGCGGCGGGGTCGGTCATCGGGTGGAGATTTTTCCGGGTAGGTGGCCCGCTCGCGGGCCACGTTGCGCGCGAGCGCGCAACCTACAGCGCAGTGGCGTGCCTCGCCGCCTTTTTCGCCCTGCTCTTTCTGCTGCCGTGGCTGGCGCACATGACCGGCCACCCCGTGCTCGAGATTTTCGACCGGTTTTACCGGGCCGGTTCGATGGTGTTCGGCGGCGGACACGTGGTCTTGCCGCTGCTCGAGCGGGAAGTGGTGGCACCGGGCTGGCTGACGTCCGACCAGTTCCTCGCCGGCTATGGTGCGGCGCAGGCCGTGCCCGGCCCGTTGTTCACGCTGAGTGCCTACCTTGGCGCAGTGATGTCGCATGGGCCGGGCGGCGCGACCGGCGGGCTGTGGGCGCTGCTCGCGATCTTCCTGCCGGCGCTGCTGCTCGTCGCGGGCGCTCTGCCGTTTTGGTCGGCGCTGCGTCACCAGCCGGGCGCGCCGGCGGCGTTGCGCGGCGCCAACGCCACCGTCGTCGGCGTGCTGCTCGCCGCGCTCTGGCATCCGGTGGGCACCGCGGGCATTGTCGACCCGGTCACGCTGGTCGTGGCCGTGGGCGGTTTTGTCGCGTTGTTGTCCGGAAAAATCCCCCTGTGGGCCGTGGTGGTCGCGGGGGCGGGAATCGGCGCGGCATTTTTCTAGGCACGCGGCGCTTGCCAGATGAGTCCGGGGCGTTTTGCTGCCGGCGTCACCTCTCATGCCGAATTCGGCCCCCACCCTGTCCCCTCCCGGTCTTTTGATCGCCGTCACCGGCGGCCCCGGCACCAGCAAGACCCGCCTGATGGCGGAGCTGGCGGCGGCGCAGCGGGCCCGCGGCCAGCGGGTCGAGGGTGTGCTGTCGATCGCCGGCAACCGCGCCTCGCCCCACCAGGGCGCGAGCGAATATTGGCTGCGCATCATCGGCAGCGAGCAGGAGCTGCCGTGGGCGATCCGGGACGAGGCGCTGAACCCGCCCTATTTCTTCGAGCCGGGCACGGCGAAAAAAGTGCAGGCTTGGGCCGACCGCCTGCGCAGCCTGCCGCCGCCCCCGCTGCTACTGCTCGATGAGTTCGGCCAGTTCGAGCTCCGTGGGCTGGGCCTGATGCCCGTCTGGTCCCTGCTGGTGGCCGCGGCCCCGCACGTCGTGGTCATCACCGTGCGCGACGATCTCGTCGAGTCCATCGAGGGGCTGCTCGGGCGGAAGTTTGACTTGCGCATCGCGGCGCAGGATCCCGCGGCCCTCGCCCGCCTGCAACGGATCTGCGAGGATTTCGGCGAGTGGACCCGCATCGGCCTGTTCGGCGGCGCCGCCGGCGGCCTGGAGATGACCGTCGGCGCGGCGTTGCACGCCGCCAAGATCCCGCTGCGCGGGCTGGCGATGTCCTCGCTGCAGGTCGCGATGATGGTATTTGCCGGCACCGGGCTGACTCAGCCCGGCCGCGTGGTCTGGGTGCCGTTCATCTCCGGCGGCCTGAAGGCGCTGTCGCCCGCAGGCAACCGCGTGCGGCCGATGATCGCCATCATCATGCAGGGCGTGCTGTTCGGCGGGACCGTGCAGGCGCTTGGGTGGAATTTCCTCGCCTTGGGCCTGGGCGGCGCGCTCGTCGGCACGTGGGCCGCGCTGCAGGGCTTCCTCCTGCAATACCTGCTGCTGGGCGACGAACTCGTCCGCGCCTACGACACGGTGGTGCTGTGGCTGGCCGACCGCTGGCACATCGCCGCGCCCGGCCTGCCGTGGCTGGTGGGGGCGTGGACCGTGCTGCATGCCGTGGTGGCCGGCGGCGTGGCCCTGGTCGCCTGGCAGTTGCGCCGCCCGCCCGCCGCCCTGCAAAAAATCATCGACCGGGAAAGCAACCGTGGGACCGCACCCGCCGGCCCGGAACGGCCAGGCTGGATCCGGCGCCTGCGCGAGTTCGGCCGCTGGCAGTTCTGGCTGCCCCTGCTGGTGGTCGCCGGCATCCTGCTGGGCAGCGGCCGGCCGTGGGAGACGGTCGCGTGGCTGGTGCTGCGTTTCTTCGCCGTCGGCTGCGTGCTGATCGCGTTGGTCTCGCTGCTGCGCCCGGCACGCTGGGCCGAGGCCATGCGGCGGCGCGGCTGGTGGGGCCCGGCGCTCGCGCTCTCCGGCGCGATCCAGCGGCGGGATGCGGCCAAGTAAAGATGCCCCGGAGCATGCTCCGGGGCATTTGCTCAAGACCGCTCGAAACCCCAAGGGGGCGTTTGGGGGGCGAGCTTGCTCGCGCCACCGCACACCCTGAGTCACGAGCAAGCTCGCTCCCACCCCTCCCATCCAAGCCGGAGCACCTGTCAGCCATAGGCCCGGCGAAGGCTGAAGCTCCGGGGTATTGGACCCACCGCGAATAAAAAGCGGGGCCGGGCGGGCCCCGCTCGTCATCCGCCGCCGGAAATTCGTCAATTAATACGTTACAAATTGTCCGGAGGTCGGGGGCTCATTTCCAGTTCAGGATCAGGCTGGTGAAGTAGAGCGTGTCGAGCCGGTCGACGCCGGGCTGCGGGATGCTGGTGTAGTCGTTGCTGATGCCCGTCTTCAGCTTCCACAGCGAGGCCGTGATCGGCATCTCGTAGGTGGTCTCGTGGTGCGCGCGGTAGTTGTTGAAGTCCTTGAACGCGGGCGTGTAGGTCAGCACGTTGTTCAGCTTGCCGGTCTTGAAGGTGTAGGCGTGCGTCAGGGTGAGATCGAGGCCGGGCGAGTCGAACTTGGTGCCGTTGGCGTAGGTCTCATAGACGTAGCTGATACCGGCCCGGAGCTCGAGGTCCTGCAGGTCTTTCTTGATGAGCTTGCGGCCGACACCGAACGAGGTGTTCGAGCGCAGGTCGAGCGCCTTGATGGCGTCCTTCTCGAGGGAGGAGCGGACATACCAGACGTTCAGCGGGGAGAAGAAGGACGAGTAGTCGGCGCTGCCGAATTGGCGGTTGGCCGTCTCTACGCCGTTGTCCTCGGCCTTTTCGGCCTGAAGGGCGAAGATCAGCTTGTCCTGCGCGCTCTCGAGGGTGGCCTTCAGGCCGACGGCGCCGGCGAACTTCTCGCTGCCGCCGGTGCGGCCGGTGATGGTGACGGAGGCCTCGTAGGCCCACTTGCGCTCGAGTTTGGCGGCCTGCTCCTTGAGCTGGTGGGTTTCCGGGCTGTCGGTGCCCACACGCCAGACGGTGGTGACCTTCGCCGGCGAGGCGGACATCGTGCCGTCGGCCGCGACCACCTTGAGGCCGGCTTCGGACTGCTCGACGCGGCCCTGCACGGTGCGGCCCGCGGCCAAGCCCACGTTCACGGCCTCGTCGGTCGTGAAGCCCTTGATCTTGTCCTGGGCGATCTCGATCGTGCCGGCGAAGGCGGTCTCGACCTTGAACTTGCCCGCTTCGGCGGAGACGAGCTTGCCGAAGACGACGGAGCCGTCGGTCAGCTCGATGCGGTCGGCGCGGGCCGCGAGGGCCAGCCCGAGGGCGAAAGCGAGGCACAGGATGTGCTTGATGGAGATGTGTTTCATGATGGGTCGGAGGTTCAAACAAGCGGCCGGAGCGCTTACAATCTCAAAGCTGGCCGGCGGCTTCCGGGTTGCGCTTTCAACGGACAATCAGTTGGTTACCCGACATGTCCACCCGCGCCTGGTTTCCGACCCTCATCTATCATGAGCCTTTACTGCGCGCCGGGCTCGAGCGGTTCAACGCCGGCCTCGCTGACGAATGCCGGAACCTGCGCGACTACGACACGGCCGGCCGGCGCTGGTCGGCAAAAAACTACCCGGGCGGCTACACCTCCTATGCCTCGCTCAACCAGCTGCACAAGTTCTCCTCCACCTTCGCCGGCCTGGAGCGCAAGCTCACGGCGCATGTGCGGAAGTTCGCCGCGCAACTCGACATGGACCTCCGCGACCGGACGATCGCAATGACGGATTTCTGGGTGAACATCATGCCCGAACACGCCTCGCACAGCCTGCACCTGCACCCGCTCTCCTTTATCAGCGGCACGTATTACGTGGCCACGCCTCCGGGCTGCCCGGGGCTGAAGTTCGAGGATCCACGCCTGAGCAAGTTCATGGCCGCACCGCCCAAGACCGCCACCGCCAAGCCGGCCAACCGGCCGCACATCACTTATCCGGCCAAGGCCGGCCATGTCATCCTCTTCGAGAGCTGGCTCCGCCACGAAGTCGCCGCCAACCGGATGACCGCCGAGCGGATCAGTGTGAGCTTCAACTATAACTGGAGCTGAGGCCGGAATTTTCCGGCAACATTTCCCGCCGCCCGGCGTCAGACTCCGTCCATGACACTCTCCCTGCTTTCGTGGCGGCGCGCCGATTTGGCGCCGGCGGTGATGACTCTCCTGGTGCTGGCTGCCGGTTGCAGCAGCGACCCCGGCCCCGGCCGGCGCGGCGGCCCGGCCGGCGCACGCACCAAACCACCCGCACCGATGGCCGGACAGGACACCTTTTTCGACGGCTCGATTCTCGCCGAGATCCACGTTGGCACCCAAGGCATGCCGGACGCCACTCCCGACGGAAGTGCCGCCAGCGGCGGTGGTGAAGCCCGGCAGCGGCGCGGCAGCGGCCGGATGAGCGTCGCCGGTGGCACGGGTGGTTTTGGCGGCAACATCGCCGGCGCCGTGCCCCTCGGCGAGGGCGGCCGGACGCCGCGGGATTTCGGCGGTGCCCCCGCCGCCGGACCGCGTCTGATGACGGGCGGCGGACGCCCGGTGATGATCCACCTGCGATTCACCAACCAGGGCACCGCCCCCGTTGAGCTCCAAATTGCCGATTTCCTCTCGCCCCTGGGAAATTTTGTCGTCCGCCCGGAAAAATTGACCCTTGAGCCCGGCCAATCGCTCGAGACCGAGCCGATGACCTCGCAGCTCGCCGGGACTTTCACCGAGGCGATAGCCACGCTCGCCCTGCGCCGCGGCGCCCGCGCCGAGAAAAAGAGTTTTCCGCTCAAGGCCCTGCCGGCCGAAACCGTTCAGCCGCCGAATCCGCCCACGTCCTGAATCTCGTCGGACGGGAACACCAGCAGTCCCTGGCCGGGCCGGCCGAACGAGCAGCGCATCATGGCGCGGGCCACCACGCCCGCCTCAATGGGCCGGTATTTGCGGAACCGCCCGAGCAGCAGCGGCTCGGCCACCCAAAGCACGGCGGTGAGAAAACGCTCGCCCGGCCGCGGCCGATCACGCCGGCCCAACAACAGGCTCGGCTGAAAAATGGCCAGCGTCGCAAAACCAAGCACGTGCAGCGCGTCCTCCGTCTCGCCCTTCACCCGGGTGTAGAAGACGCGTGATTCCGCGTTCGCCCCGAGGGCCGACACGAGAAAAAAACGCTGGGCGCCGTTGCGCCGGGTCGCCCACGCCAGGGCCAGCACCGCCGCATGGTCCACCGCACGGAAAGCCTCGCGCGAGCCGGCGGCCTTGATTGTGGTGCCCAGACAGCAGAAGGCATCATCACAGCGCAGATCGGCGGTCACCTTCTCCAGTGCCGCAAAATCCGCGGTCACCTGCACCAGTTTGGGATGCGTCAGCTCCAAGGGCCGGCGGCCGAGCGCTATCACGCGGTCATACTCTGAGGCGGCGAGGAGTTGCGTCAGCAACTCCCGCCCCACCAACCCGCTCGCGCCCGCAATCAGTGCCGTAGCCATATGGCCTGAGATTTGTCGAGCGGGCGGCCGGCGCAAGCTTGCGGTCGGGTGGAGCCCGCGCGCCATCCCGCCTTCGGAAAAGGGGGCTGACCGCACGGTACGGCATTTTCGTCCCAAACTTGGGGGAGTTTACCGATCCGGGGTTGCGCCGGGGTGGTCGGGGAATAAATTCGCGCCATGAAAAAGCTCGTCGAGTTGAACGATGAGACTTACGCGGCCCTCCAACGGCTCGCGGAGGCCAAGAACCTGTCCCCGGCCGAGGTCATCGCTGCGATGGTGCACGACGGCCGCCCGCCGCTCGGCGGCGACCATCTGCTGTTCTACCTCCTCGGCCCCGAATTTCCGGCCGCGGCCGACCCGACCGAGCGCTACCTCGCGCTACTCGCGTGGTGCGCGACGAACTACGCCACGGACTTCGCCGACTTCATCTCCCACCAGGAAAGCGGACTGCATTACCTGATGTTCAACCGTGACGAGATCAACGAGGTGCGCGCCCGCAACCACGCGCGCCAGATCGACGGTACCCCGTTCTGGGCCGTGCTGACAATTGATGACGCCACCCGCCGCCGCTTTGTCTGCCGCCTGCTGGAATTCATCGGCTGCCACGACGAGACCGTGGGGCAGGCTTGCCGCTCCCTTGGTTTCGGCGAGCCGACCGGCTTCCGGCTGCTGAGCGCTTAGGCCCTGCGGCCTGCTTCGTGGAGGGCCCGCGTCCCTGCGGGCTGCTTCAATTGGAGGGTCGCTCTCCTGCCCGACCGCGGCCGGCCAGGCTTGTCCGCCATAGGCCTGGCGACGGCGGAAGGCCGGCTCTTCAGATTAGATTTGTCCGCCGGGACGCCCCCCGCGAGACTGCCGGCGTGAGCGAGCCCATCCCTCCGGCCGAAAACAAGCACCGCGACTTCCGGAATTTCTTCGCGTCGGTCAAATATGCCGTGGAGGGCTTTTGGGCGGCCGTGCGGCACGAACCTTCTTTCCGCGAGGACCTGATCTTCGTCATCATCCTGACGCCGTTCGCCATCATCCTGCCGGTCAACGCCGTGTCGACCGCCGTGATGATCGCCGCGCTGTTTCTCATCGTCATCGCCGAGCTCCTGAACTCAGCCATCGAGTGGACGATTGACGACATCTCGCTCGAAAAACGCCCGTTGGCCAAGCGGGCGAAGGACATGGGCAGCGCCGCCGTCTTCCTGTCCTACATCAACTGCGTCGTGGTCTGGGGCATCATCCTCTTTTCGAACTGGGACCGCATCGCGAAGCTGGAATTTCTCCGCTGGCCGCCGCCATTTTTGCCGTAGGTTTTTTGGCCTTTCGGGTGGAACGCGGCCCTCACCGCATCCGGCCGAAGAAGTAGGCCGCCAGGCCGACCATGGCCAGGTTCGGCATCAGTGCCGCCCAGACCGGCTCGAGGTAGCCGCGGCCGCCGAGCATCGTCGCCAGGCTCGTGAGCACATAATAGAGGAAGAAGAGGCCGATGGACTTCGAGACGCCCACCGCGGGACTCACCCGCACCCCGGACACCGCAAACGGAATAGCGATGGCGATGATGATCAGCGGCCCGATCGTGTCGAACAGCAGGCTGTAGTAGCGCACCTCGTAGCGCACCAGCTTGGGGTTGTTGTCCGAGGAGAAATACTCGGTGATGCGTCGGAGCTCGTTGAACGAGAGATCGTTCGGCTTGCGGTCGATGAGCAGCATCAGCGTCGGGTCCTCGTTGAGGTGCGGCCGCGTCTTCGTGGCGAAGGTCACCGTGCGCACCAATTCGCCCTGCTCGGGATCGAAGGTCATCTCGCGCCCGCCGGTGAAGGTCCAGCCCCCGCGGACGGGGTCGTAGACGCCCTCGCGGGCCATGATGCGGGATTTTTCCCGGCGGGCGTGGTCGAGTTCCGACACCGTGACGCCGTAGGCTGTGCCGGAGAAGCGGCTGTAGCGGTTGATGAACCACATGCGGTTGTCGCGCTGGTTGTCGAAGGTCACGCCCGACACCACGCCGAGCGTGCCGCCGGGCATCACCTTGGCCTCGGCGCGGAACTCGAAGCTCTCGAGCAGGCTGCGCGAGGTCTCGACCGACCACGGCACCACGCGGGCGTTGAGGAGGAGCGACACGCCGCAGAGCACGATGCCCGCGAGCCAGAGCGAGCGGGTGGTGGCGAAGATGTTCAGCCCGGCGGCGCGCACTGCCGTGAGCTCGTTGTTGCGGTGCAGCTTGCTGAGAACGAAGAGCAGCGAGAGCAGCATCGAGAGCGGCAGCACCACGTTGAAGTAGCTGGGCATCAGCGTGGCGTAATACAGCAGCATGTCCCCCGCGTTGGCCTCGGCCTGGATGAGGTCGCGGAAGTTGTCGTAGAGCGCCGCCATCAGGAGCAGGCCAATCGTGGCCGCGAGCAGGAGCCCGAGCATTTTCAGCCATTCGCCGAGGAGGTAGCGGTCGAGGAGATTCATCCGGTGCGGGTGAGACAACCAACCGGCCGGGCGGTGGCAAAGCTCAATCCGCCGTTTTTAGAGACGCGACCGTCCGTCCCGCCTCCCGTGGGAACAACTCCTGCTCCCCGCCCCTCTCATATTGCCGCAGTTGCGGGTTGAAAGCCCCGGCCGGCTGCTTCTCACTTTCCCGCCACCTCCCCTATGCTCACCCGTCCCCTGCCCCAGGTGCTCCGATCCGTCCTCGGCGCCGGCCTGCTGGCCGCCACCCTGACCGCCCAGGAAACCATCAAGATCGGCGAGTTCGCCTCGCTCACCGGCAAGGAGGCCGTCTTCGGCCAGAATGCCCACAAGGGCACCCTCCTCGCCATCGAGGAGGTCAACGCCGCCGGTGGCGTCCTCGGCCGCCGGCTCGAGCTGATTACCGAGGACAACCAGTCCAAGGCCGGCGAATCCGCCACGGTCGTCAAGAAGCTCATCTCCCGCGACAAGGTCGTCGCCGTGCTCGGCGAAATCGTGTCCGGCCGCACCCTCGAGGCCGCCCCCATCGCCCAGCAGGCGAAAATCCCCCTGATCTCGCCGGGCGCGACCAACGTGGCCGTGACCACGAAGGGCAATTACATCTTCCGGGTCTGCTTCATCGACGACTTCCAGGGCACCGTGATGGCCAAGTTCGCCCGGGATTCGCTCAAGCTCAAGCAGGTCGCCATCCTCTCCTCCGTCTCCTCGGCGCAGGCCGTCGGCCTGGCCAAATATTTCAAGGAGCGCTTCATCGCCGACGGCGGCACCATCACGGCCGAACAGCGCTACGGCGAAGGCGACAAGGACTTCCGCGCCCAGCTCACCGCCATCAAGTCCGGGGGCGCCGACGGGGTGTTCGTGCCGGGCTACTACGCGGAGGCCGCGCTGATCTGCAAACAGGCCCGCGAACTCGGGCTCACCGTGCCCCTGTTTGGCGTCGACGGCTGGGAATCACCCGAGCTCATCCAGATCGGCGGCGCCGCCGTCGAGGGCACCTATTTCTCCACCCACTACTCCGTGGACAACCAGTCGGCCACCGTCGCCTCCTTCAACGACCGCTTCAAGCAGCGCTGGGGCATCGACTCCAACGCCCTCTCCGCCCTCGGCTACGATTCCGCCATGGTCCTCGTGGACGCGATCAAACGCGCCGGCACGACCGACGGCCCGAAGCTCCGCGACGCCCTCGCCGTCACCCAGGACTTCGCCGGCGCCACCGGCCGCATCACCTTCGACGCCCAGCGCAACCCGACGAAGTCCGCCGTCGTCCTCACCGTGAAGAACGGCCGCTATGCCTTCGTGCAGGACGTCCACCCCTGAACCCTCTTCCCCTATGAAAACTCCCGCCCTCCTCCTCGCCCTCGTTGCCGCCGCCGCGGCCCATGCCGCCGACCCCATCAAGCTCGGCGAATACGCCTCGCTCACCGGCAAGGAGGCCGGCTTCGGCCAGACCTCCCACCAAGGCGTCGTCCTCGCGATCGAGGAGATCAACGCCGCCGGCGGCGTGCTCGGCCGCCCGCTTGAGCTCGTCTACGAGGACAACCAGACCAAGCCCGGCGAATCCGCCACGGTCGTGAAGAAGCTCATCTCCCGCGACAAGGTCGTCGCCCTCATCGGCGAGGTCTCCTCCGGCCGCTCGCTCGAGGCCGCCCCCATCGCCCAGCAGGCGAAGATCCCGATGGTCGCGCCCGCCGCCACCAACCCGAAGGTCACCCAGACCGGCAACTACATCTTCCGCGTGTGCTTCATCGATCCCTTCCAGGGCACCGTGATGGCCAAGTTCGCCCGGGAGGACCTCAAGGCCAAGCGCGTCGCCATCCTCTCCAGCGTGTCGAACGCCTACAGCCTCGGCCTCGCCAAGTTCTTCAAGGAAACCTTCGTCCCCGCCGGCGGCGAAATCGCCACCGAGAAGAACTTCTCCGAGGGCGACAAGGACTTCCGCGCCCAGCTCACCGCAGTCAAGGCCGCCAATGTCGATGCCGTCTTCGTCCCCGGCTACTACACCGAATCCGCCCTCATCGTCCGCCAGGCGCGCGACCTCGGTCTGACCATGCCGTTCTTCGGCGGCGACGGCTGGGAGGACGAGCAGCTCCTCAAGATCGGCGGCGAGGCCCTCAACGGCTGCTACTACTCCACCCACTTCTCGGCCGAGAACACCGACCCGCTCGTCGCGGCGTTCACCGCCAAATACAAGGCCCGCTGGAAAAACGAATCCCCCGGCGCCTTCTCCGCGCTCGGCTACGACGCCGTCTACGTCCTCGCCGATGCCATCAAGCGCGCCGGCAGCACCGAGGGGCCGAAGCTCCGTGACGCCCTCGCCGCCACCAAGGATTTCCCCGGCGTCAGCGGCACGACCACCATCGACAAGGACCGCAACGCCTCCAAGTCCGCCACCATCATCGCGCTCAAGAACGGCAAGGCCACCTTCTACAAGACCGTCTCCCCGTGATGTTCCGCCTCCTCCGTCCCGCCCTGCTGCTTCTCACGCTCGCCGCATCCGCTGGCGCCGCGGAGCCGATCAAGATCGGCGAATACGGCGCGTTCTCCGGCAAGGAGGCCGCCTTCGGCACCTCCGCCCGCAAGGGCGTGATCCTCGCCTTCGAGGAGGCCAACGCCCGTGGCGGCGTGCTCGGCCGCCCGGTCGAGCTCATCGCGGAGGACAACCAGTCCAAGCACGGTGAGTCCGCCACCATCGCCAAGAAGTTCGTCTCCCGGGACAAGGTCGTCGCCGTCCTCGGCGGCAACCCCTCCACCAACTCGCTCGAGGCCGCGCCCATCCTGCAGAACGCGCGGATCCCGATGATCGCCATCTCGTCGACCAACCCGAAGGTCACCGAGATGGGCAGCTACATCTTCCGCGTGTGCTTCATCGACCCGTTCCAGGGCGCCGTGCTGGCGAAGTTCGCCCGCGCGACCCTCAAGGCGCAGCGCGTCGCCATCCTCACCTCCGTCAACAACCCCTACAGCGTCGGCCTCTCCAAGGTCTTCCGCGAGAAGTTCGCCGAGGCCGGCGGCGTGATCGCCCTCGAGCAGAAGCACAGCGAGGGCGACAAGGACTTCCGCGCCCAGCTCACTGCCATCAAGAACGCCAACGTCGACGTCATCTTCCACTCCAGCAACTACACCGAAGGCGCGCTGGTCTGCATCCAGGCCCGCCAGCTTGGCTTCACCGGGCCGCTGTTTGGCGGCGACGCCTGGGAGGCCCCGCAGCTCATCGAGATCGGCGGCAAGGCCGTCGAGGGCACCTATTATTCCACCCACGCCTCGCCCGAGTCCACCGCGCCCGAGATGGTCAACTTCATCAAGAAGTTCCGCGCCCGCTGGAACGGCGAGACCCCCGACAGCATCTCCGCCCTCGGCTACGACGCCGCCACCATGCTCTTCGCCGCCCTGCAGCGCGCCGGCACCACCGACAGCGCCAAGCTGCGAGATGCCATTGCGACGACCAGGGACTTTCCCGGGGTCACCGGCCGCATTACCATCGACCAGGACCGCAATGCCACGAAGTCCGCAGTGATTCTGACCGTCAAGGACGGCAAGTTCGCTTACGTCGAAACGGTAAATCCCTGAGGCGGGTGATCCGTCCGCCGGGAGGGGTCGATGGATCGTTTGTAGGAGCCTGCTTGCAGGCGATTCGAGACGTTCGTCACGGACTGCATTATTAATCGCCTGCAAGCAGCCTCCTCCATGGCTCATTCATCCGTTTTATCCGCGGAATCCGCGGTTAAAATGCTTGGAAGAGGCGCCTCCTCTCGCTCAACTCTCGGCCCTCAGCTTCTTCCCGAGTGTCCGAATTCCTGCAGCAACTCCTCAACGGCCTGTCCCTCGGGGCCATCTATGCGCTCATCGCGCTCGGCTACACGATGGTCTATGGCGTCCTGCGCTTCATCAATTTCGCGCACTCCGACGTCTTCATGGTCGGCGCCTTCATCGGTTACTACATGGGCAAACTGGTGCCGGAAAACACCGTCTGGGGCGGCCTGGTGGTCCTGATCGTCGCCATGCTCGGCTGCGCCGTGCTGGGCATGGTCATTGAGCGGCTGGCTTACCGCCCCCTGCGCGGCGCCCCCACGCTCAACGTCCTGATCACCGCCATCGGGGTCTCCCTGCTGCTCGAGTATTCCGGCCAGGTCTTCTTCGGCGCCACGCCCCGCACCTTCCCGTCGGTCTTCCCCTCCGTCAACTTCACCCTGGGCGATCTCGTCATCTCCTCCAACCAGGTCGTGGTCATCGTAGTCACCGCCCTGCTCATGGTCGGGCTGCAGTTTATCGTCCACCGCACCAAGATCGGCACCGCGATGCGCGCCGTCTCGCTCAACCCGAAGGCCGCGCAGCTGGTCGGCGTGAACAACGACATCGTCATCTCCTTCACCTTCGGCCTTGGCTCGGCCCTCGCGGCCGCCGGCGGCATCCTCTACGCGCTCAACTACCCCTCGATCGACCCGCTCATGGGCGTGATGCCGGGCCTCAAGGCCTTCGTCGCCGCCGTGCTCGGCGGCATCGGCAACATCCCCGGCGCCGCCCTCGGTGGCCTGCTGCTGGGCACGGTCGAGACCTTCGTGAACGGCAGCCAGTGGTCGACCTACAAGGACGCCATCGCCTTCGCGATCCTCATCATCATTTTGCTGTTCCGCCCCACCGGCCTGCTGGGTAAAGCCAGCGCGGAGAAGGTTTAAGTTTTAAGCTCCAAGCCCAGCTCCTTACCGCTTGAACCTGACCCCTTACAACTGAGCCGCCATGCCGCGCCCGCACCTCTACCTCCTGATCGCGCTGGCCGCCGCCTACGGCATCTCGCACTTCTCGGACCGCATCGATCCCTACCACCTCGACATCCTCATCGGGATCGGGATCAACATCATCCTCGCCGTCTCCCTCAACCTGGTGAACGGCTACACCGGCCAGTTCTCCCTGGGCCACGCAGGCTTCATGTCCGTCGGCGCCTACCTCGCCGCCGCGGTCTCGCTCTTCATCGGCCCCCGGCTCCTCGGCGAGGAGGGCGGCACCGCGTTCCAGCAGGGCCTGATGTTCCTCGCGGCGCTCACCGCCGGCGGCCTCGGCGCCGCCTTGGCCGGCCTCGCCGTCGGCATCCCGTCGCTCCGCCTCAAGGGCGACTACCTCGCCCTCGTCACGCTCGGCTTCGGCGAGATCATCCGCGTCATCTTCCAGAACGTCGAGTTCCTCGGCGGCGCGCTCGGCCTCAATGGCATCCCGGCCTACACCTCCATCTTCTGGGTCATGGCCTTCGTCGCCCTGAGCGTCTTCACCGTCACGAGCCTTGTCCACTCGACCTACGGCCGTGGTTTCCTCGCCACCCACGACGACGAGGTCGCCTCCGAGGCCGTCGGCCTCAACACCACGCGCTACAAGATCGTCGCCTTCGTCGTCGGCGCCTTCTTCGCCGGCGCCGCGGGCGGGCTTTACGGCCACTTCAAGATGACCATCACCCCGACCGGCTTCGACTTCACCAAAAGCATCGAGATCGTCGTCATGGTCATCCTCGGCGGCATGGGCAACACCATCGGCGTCATCCTCGCGGCCATCCTGCTCACCTTGCTCCCTGAAGTCCTGCGCCCGATCGCCGAATACCGGATGATCATCTACTCGCTGCTCCTGATCGTGCTCATGATCGTGCGGCCGCAGGGGCTCTTCAATTTCAAGTTCGGGAAGACCAAACTGTGAAACCGCCCCTGAATCATTTCCTGGCCACCAAGAGGCTCCAAGAGCCTTTCCTGCCGACTAAAATCTGCGTCGCGCCTAGAGGCGCGCGGGACACCTGCGCCGCAGCCCCCGGTGCTTTTTGTGCCTTTTTGCGGCAAACCATTCTGGAGTCTTCCAGCTAACCCTGTGCCCGCCCTGCTCCAGCTCAACCAGGCGACGATCAAGTTCGGCGGTCTCACCGCCGTCAACGCGGTCGACTTCACCGTCAACGACGGCGAGCTCGTCGGCCTCATCGGCCCCAACGGCGCGGGCAAGACCACCGTCTTCAACCTCATGACCGGCGTCTACCAGCCGACGTCCGGCTCGATCCACTTCGACGGGAAGCCGCTGGCCGGCCTGCGCGTCAATGAGATCGTCGAGCGCGGCATCGCCCGCACCTTCCAGAACATCCGCCTCTTCGGCTCGCTCTCGGTCTTCGACAACGTCCGCGTCGCCTGCAACCTTCACCGTGAGACCGCCGCCATCCACTCCCTGATCCGCCTGGGTGCCTTTCAGCGCGACGAGGCCGCCATCACGAAGCGCGCCGAGGAGCTGCTCGATATCTTCAACCTCCGCCGCTTCCGCGACGCCCCGGCCAAGAGCCTCCCCTACGGCGAACAGCGCCGCCTCGAGATCGTCCGCTGCCTCGCGACCAAACCCAAGCTCCTCCTCCTCGACGAACCCGCCGCCGGCATGAACCCGACCGAGAAGGTCGACCTCATCCGCCTCATCCAGCAGGTCCAGAAGCAATACAACCTCTCCGTCCTCCTCGTGGAGCATTCGATGAAGGTCGTCATGGGCGTCTGCCAGCGCATCGCCGTCCTCGACTACGGCGTAAAGATCGCCGAGGGCAACCCGGTCCAGATCCAGTCCGACCCGAAGGTCATCGAGGCCTACCTCGGCGAGGACCATCAAAAGTCACTTTCTCACCACTGATTTTTTGAACCACTAATCCACACTAATATCTCACTAATGAAATCCCGTGGGCCGGGATGGTTTGGTGTAGGTCGGGCTTTACGCCCGACATTCCACCGTGTCATGCCGGGGGTAAACCCCGACCGACAAAAGGCTCCCCGCGCTTCTCCCGATTAGTGGCCCATTAGTGTGGCTTAGTGGTTAAAAAGAAAATGCTCACCGTCAAAAATCTCGAGGTCTGCTACGGCGCCATCAGCGCGCTACGGGACGTGACGTTCCACATTGAGGCCGGCCGGATCGTCACGCTCATCGGCGCCAATGGCGCCGGCAAGACCACCACGCTGCGCACCATCTCCGGCCTGCTCCGCGCCAAGCAGGGCGGCATCACCTTCAAGGGCGAGGATATCTCGAAGCTCCCGCCGCACCAGATCGTCGCCCGCGGCCTCTGCCATGTGCCCGAAGGCCGCATGGTGTTTTCCAACCTCTCCGTCGACGAGAACCTCGCGATGGGCGCCTACTTGAAGACCGACAAGGCGAAGATCGCCCAGAATCGCGACTACGTCTTCAGCGTCTTCCCGCGCCTGAAGGAGCGCCTCACGCAGGCGGCCGGCACGCTCTCCGGCGGCGAGCAGCAGATGCTGGCCATCGGCCGCGCCCTCATGGGCGAGCCGCAGCTGCTTATGCTCGATGAGCCCTCGCTCGGTATCGCGCCCAAGCTCATCAGCACCATTTTCGAGAAGATCGTGGAGATTAACAAAAACCACGGCATCACCATCCTGCTCGTCGAGCAGAACGCCAATCTCGCCCTCGAGATCTCCCACGACGCCTACGTCCTCGAGACCGGCGTGGTCGCGATGCAAGGCCCGTCCGCCGAACTGCGGAACAACCCGGACCTCAAGGCCGCCTACCTCGGAGGCTGACCAATCGTTCTCATTCTCTCACTCCTAATCGTTCTCTCCAACCAGCCGCGCGAGAATGAGAATGAGAAAGAGCAAGAGAAAGAGAACGATTTCAGCTCTGACCGAGCCGCTCGTCATGCGCCTGGCCTCCCCCGCCGGCCACGTGATGGGCCACGCGCTCACCTCCAGCGAGACCTGCACTTGGCTGCGCGAGCACTGGAAGGTCGCGCGCTCCTACACCAAGCCCGAGATCGACCGGCTTTTCGTCAACGGCATCAACCACATCCTCTATCACGGCTCGCCCGACAACGAGATCCTCATCTACTGGCCCGCCGCCGACATCTGGGACGCCACCACCGGCCCGCTCCTGCAGCAGCTCGGGGTGCATGAGGTGAAATGGCTCACGGCCAAACCCACCGGCCTCCTCGGTCCGGTGAAACTGGTGCCGCTGCAGGCGCTCATGCCTTGATCCTAAGGTATCTCCAGACGTCGCGCCGAGTCCACGGTTTGCTGATCAATTTCGGGAGCTACAAATCTAAGATCAAGAAATACATCTTTTGCCGCGAAGGAACTCAAAGAAAATACCCTGGCTTGATCTCTGTGATCTTTGTGATCCTTCGTGGCGAAAGATCGATGTGGGCTCAATTGCTCGGGTATCTCAAGACGTCGCGCCGAGCCCACGGTTTACTGATCAATTTCGGGAGCTACAAATCTAAGATCAAGAAATACATCTTTTGCCACGAAGGAACTCAAGGAACTCAAAGAAAATACCCTGGCTTGATCTCTGTGATCTTTGTGATCCTTCGTGGCGAAAGATCGATGTGGGCTCAATTGCTCGGGTATCTCCAGTCGTCGCGCCGAGCCCACGGTTTACTGGTCAACTTCGGGAGCTACAAATCTAAGATCAAGAAATACATCTTTTAGCCACGAAGGAACACAAGGAACTCAAAGAAAAGGCCCTGGCTTGATCTCTGTGATCCTTCGTGGCGAAAGATCGATGAGGGCTCAATTGCTCGGGTATCTCCAGTCGTCGCGCCGAGCCCACGGTTTGCTGATCAATTTCGGGAGCTACAAATCTAAGATCAAGAAATACATCTTTTGCCGCGAAGGAACTCAAGGAACTCAAAGAAAATACCCTGGCTTGATCTCTGTGATCTTTGTGATCCTTCGTGGCGAAAGATCGATGTGGGCTCAATTGCTCGGGTATCTCCAGACGTCGCGCCGAGCCCACGGTTTACTGATCAATTTCGGGAGCTACAAATCTAAGATCAAGAAATACATCTTTTAGCCACGAAGAAGCACAGAGAACTCAAAGAAAATACCTTGGCTTGATCTCTGTGATCTTTATGATCCTTCGTGGCGAAAGATCGATGAGGGCTCAATTGCTCAGGTCGGGCGGTGAGTCCCTTCGCCGCCGCGGCGCGGAACGGAGTCGCGCCCTACCTCCCCCACACTTGCGAAACGCGGACTGCCGGCTAACCTCCCGGCATGATCCGCCGACTCATTCCCCTCCTCGCCGGGCTGTTGGCCGTCCAGGCCGCGGCCGTCACCGTCGATGTCAACCTGCCCCTCAAAGAACTGCGCCTGAAGGACGGCATGCTGTTCACCCAGGTCGCCGTGCGCAGCATCAACCCCTCCGCCGGTACCGTGATGCTGCTGGTCAACAAGGACCTCGTCAGCGTGCGCACCGTGATGCTGCCCGATGAGGTCGCCACCCGCTTGAAGCAGCTGGCCCCGGCTCAGACCAAGGAGGAGCACGAGGCCGAGAAACTGCAGGAAGCCGCCGACCGGAAAAAAGCCGTCGAGAACGCCGAGCGCCGCCAGCGGATGGCCGAAGAGGAGGCCCGCGAGGCGCGCGCCGCCAGCCGGACCCACAACCTCAAGACCGCGGCGGAAACCGCCGCCCGCGCCGAGGCCGTGCCGGACGAGGTCGCAAAGTTCGCCGAGCAGCGCGCCCGGGCCTATTTCAAATACCAGGGCGACCCGCATTCCAACATCGGCGCCGTGGTCAGCTCGGACATCTTCCTCGATAACCCCGAGCCCGTGCCCGGCTGGACCGGCCGCTACCGGGTCGAGGGCGTCGCCTACCGCCAGTATATCAACAACCAGGCAAGCGGCTTCGGTCGCTCGGGCCAGGAGTTCGAGATCATGATTCAGGCCCACGAACACAAAAAGCCCGAGATCGTCGAAATTCGGATTAAGTGACCTTGCCTTGAGACTTGAGTAAACCAGCCGTTTAAGGCTTGTTACCGGCATGTCCTCCGAGGTCACAATCACGCTGCCTGAGCCGCTGGCCGAAGCGGCCCGCGCGCAGGGGTTGCTGCAGCAAGCTGCAATTGAACAGCTCCTCAAGCGGGAATTGGCCCGCAAATCCTTTGAACGCATGTCAGCCCTGCGCAATCAGCCCGGTGCGGCACCTGGAACAGACGAGATCCAACAGGAAATCGCTGTGGTTCGCCGCGAGCAGCGGAAGTAAATGAGGGTAGTGGCCGATTCCAATACCTTGGTGTCGGCATATCTTTGGGTGGGGCCGCCAGCCGAGCTCATCGAACTGCATGCTTGCGGATGGATTGAGTTGTGCACCTGTCTGGAGCAGCTCGCCGAGCTCAGCCGGGTATTGCAGCGCCCCAAGTTCAATCGGCGCATCACCGCCGCCGGGCATGTCGCCGGCCGAGATCGTGGCGCATTACCAACAGCTGGCCACTCACGTCGCCTCCGCGTCTGTGACCGCACCCACCCTGGCCGACCCGGACGATCTCTGGGTTCTGGGCTGCGCCGTGGCCGCCGGAGCCCGGGCTATAGTGTCCGGCGACAGTCACTTGCTATCCTTGCGAATCTTCCAAGGCATACCGCTCTACCGGCCAGCGGAACTCGTGGCATTTTACGACTGGGCGAAACGGCACTGAGGCCCTTGATTTTTGCCGCACGACCGGTAGGTTAACCGCCTCTTTTGTCCCTTGCCTCGCCGAAACTCCCCTGAGTGGAGCGGGGCTCACTCCTCCCTTTAACATCATGTCCACCACCACACCGCAGAAATTCGAGTTCCAGGCCGAGATTGCCCAGCTCCTCGATATCGTCACCCACTCCCTCTACACGGAAAAGGAGATCTTCGTCCGCGAACTCGTCTCCAACGCCTCGGACGCCCTCGAGAAGTTCCGGCACACGTCGCTGACCGAGAAGGACATCCTCGATCCCGAGGCCAAGCCGGAGATCAACCTCACCTCCGACGACAAGGCCCATACCCTCACGATCCAGGACACCGGCGTCGGCATGACCCGCGCCGAGCTGATCGAGAACCTCGGCACCATCGCCCACTCCGGTTCCAAGGCCTTCCTCAAGGCCCTCGGCGAGGGCGGCCAGAAGAATTCCAACCTGATCGGCCAGTTTGGCGTCGGTTTCTACGCGGCCTTCATGGTCGCCAAGTCCGTCAAGGTCTACTCCCACTCGTGGCGCACCGGCGAGCCGGGCCATGTCTGGACGAGCGACGGTTCCGGCAGCTACGAGATCGAGGAGGCCGCCAACCTGTCCCGCGGCACCAAGATCGTCATCGAGCTGAAGGACGAGTGCACGGAGTTCGCCACCGACGGTCGCATCAAGGAGATCCTTGAGCGCTACAGCTCGTTCGTGTCGTTCCCCGTCAACCTCAACGGCAAGCACATCAACACGGTCACGGCCCTCTGGCTCCGCTCGAAGAACGAGATCAAGGACGAGGAATACACCGAATTCTACAAGTTCCAGTCGCACGCCTACGACGACCCGCTGCTGCGCCTGCACTTCAGCGCCGACGCCCCGCTCTCGATCAACGCCCTGCTCTTCGTGCCGCAGGAGAACACCGAGAAACTCGGCTTCTCCCGCTTCGAGCCCGCCGTGGCGCTCTATTGCCGCAAGGTCATGATCGACGCCGCGCCGAAGGACCTCCTGCCCGAGTGGCTGCGCTTCCTCAAGGGCGTCGTCGACAGCGAGGACCTGCCGCTGAACATCTCGCGCGAGACGATGCAGGACAAGGCGCTGCTCGACAAACTGGCCAAGGTCATCACCAAGCGCTTCCTCAAGTTCCTCGACGAGGAGGCCACCCAGCGCCCCGACGGCTACGTGAAATTCTACGCGCAGTTCGGCATCTTCCTCAAGGAGGGCGCCGCCCTCGACTTCACCCACAAGGACCAGCTCCTGAAGCTGCTCCGCTTCGAGTCGTCCCTCACGGACAAGACCAAGCAGACCTCCCTCGTCGACTACGTCTCCCGCATGGGCAGCGATCAGAAGGAAATCTATTACCTCGTCGGCAAGGACCGCACCGCCATCGAGAGCGGCCCCTACCTCGAGGCCTTCAAGGCCCGCAATCTTGAGGTGCTCTTCTGCTACGAGCCCGTCGACGAATACGTGATGAACAACGTCCGCGAGTTCGACGGGAAGAAGCTCCTCTCCGCCGACCACGTGGACGTGAAGCTCAGCGACATCCCAAAGCCGGAGGGCGCGCTCAGCGACGACGACGCCAAGAAGCTTACCGAGTGGCTTAAGCAGACGCTCGGCGATCGCGTCGCCGCCGTGAAGGTCAGCGACCGCCTGGTCGACTCGCCGGCGCTCGCGATCAATTCCGACGCGTTCATGTCGGCCCACATGCGCCGCATGATGAAGGCCATGAACAAGGAAGGCTCCGACCTGCCGCAGAAGGTGAACCTCGAGATCAATCCCCGCTCCGCCGTGATGAAGCGCCTCTTTGAGACGCACACCACCACGCCAGACCGCGCCAAGCTCGTCGCCGAGCAGATCCTCGACAACTCCCTCATCTCCGCCGGCATGCTCGAGGACACGACCCCCATGGTCGCCCGCCTCTACAAGCTGCTGGAGACAGTTTAATACCAGCGGTCGTTGTGTTTTGGACATTGCGATGCCTGAGCCGGGAGGGGCGGTTGCCCTCAACCACCCTCGGTGAGGCCAGGGCTGTTGAGGGCAACGGCCCCTCCCATTCCCACAATGCTTCTGCCCTTACCCCAAGCGCGCAAATATCGCCAAGCATGCTCGGTCCGGGCAGTTAATCCTTTGCTGCCTTTGCGACCTTGCAATAAATGGTTTTAGATTAATGCGTAATTAGCTATTATATAATATGATGGCTTGATAGCCATACTATTATCTTGAAGGTATGGCTAGGTGCCCATACCCATGTTGGCGCCATGAAAATGACGATGCATATCGACGAGGACGTCTTGGACCGCGTCATGAAGGTGACCGGGGCCAAAACCAAAACCCAAGCCGTGGAGCTCGCGCTCACGGAGATGGCTCGTCGGCATAAGCTCAAGGAGCTGTTCTCTCAGGGCCTCGGGCTCACGCCTGATGAGCTCAAGGCCGAGTTCGCCCCCACCGCGGCCGACCGGCTGGACAGTCATGGTCTCTTGGTTACGGAGGACAAGCCACCCTATGGCCAGCCTGGTCCTGACGGACAGTAACTTCTATATCGACTCCGCCCGCGCGGGCCGGGATCCGTTTCAGGAACTGGCCGCGCATGCGGAGGCATGGGAGTTCGCCACCTGCGGCATGGTGATCATGGAGGTGTGCCGCGGTCGCACCCAGCCGCACATCCATGAGCGGTTTCGCGAGCGGTTCGCCGTCATGCTCTACATCCCGGGCACGAACCAAGTCTGGGAGCGAGCCGGCCAACTGGCCTGGTCGCTCGACCGCCGGGGCGTCGTGCTGCCCGCCCCCGATCTCTTCATCGCCGCCTGTGCCTTGCAGACCCATGCGGCGGTGCTCACCCGCGACGCGCACTTCCGCCAGGTACCCGGACTCGAGGTGCTCGACCGCCTCGCTTAACCTGGATTCCGCCGTTGAGCGGAGACCCAGAGAGCACGGAGTTGAGCACGGAGTATCTCCAGACGTCGCGCCGAGCCCACGGTTTACTGGTCAATTTCGGGAGCTACAAATCTAAGATCAAGAAATACATCTTTTAGCCACGAAGAAGCACAGAGAACTCAAAGAAAATACCCTGGCTTGATCTCTGTGATCTTTATGATCCTTCGTGGCGAAAGATCGATGTGGGCTCAATTGCTCGGGTATCTCCAGTCGTCGCGCCGAGCCCACGGTTTGCTGATCAATTTCGGGAGCTCCAAATCTAAGATCAAGAAATACATCTTTTAGCCACGAAGGAACACAGAGAACTCAAAGAAAATACCCTGGCTTGATCTCTGTGATCTTTGCGATCCTTCGTAGCGAAAGATCGATGTGGGCTCAATTGCTCGGGTATCTCCAGACGTCGCGCCGAGCCCACGGTTTACTGATCAATTTCGGGAGCTCCAAATCTAAGATCAAGAAATACATCTTTTAGCCACGAAGGAACACAGAGAACTCAAAGAAAATACCCTGGCTTGATCTCTGTGATCTTTGCGATCCTTCGTAGCGAAAGATCGATGTGGGCTCAATTGCTCGGGTATCTCCAGACGTCGCGCCGAGCCCACGGTTTACTGGTCAATTTCGGGAGCTCCAAGTCTAAGATCAAGAAATACATCTTTTAGCCACGAAGGAACTCAAGGAACTCAAAGAAAAGGCCCTGGCTTGATCTCTGTGCTCTTTGTGATCCTTCGTGGCTGAAAGATTGATGAGGGCTCAATTGCTCGGGTACTTGCCACACCAGTAATCGTGAGGGCGCCATTCTCCTTTCCGGTGAAAGCCAGACCGTTCCGATTTTTTATTCGAACCTCTGTGCTTCTCAGGTTTGTCTCGGTGCGCTCCGTGGCCAACTGCTTTTTCTAGGTTCAACCAAGGCGTGTTGGCAAAATCACTTCTTTCTGGGCCCGCGCGCTCCTGTCAGCCATAGGCGAGGCGAAGGCTGATGCTCACGCGTCATCGGCGACGGCCGGCGGGCTGGCCCACCGGGGCGGGAACCGGGTTCGCCCTTTGCAAAAATACCGCGGTGATCGCCGATGTCGTCAGCGGCAACAGGCGTCGGTGTGCAAAACCGACGCCCACCCTTGCCTCACTTCTTGATGCCGATGTATTCGAGGAAGGGCTCCTGCGAGCGCGGACGGCCCAGAAACTTCTCGACCGACACGGTGACATCGCGGCTGTGCCCGACGCCGTAGACCTCGTCGCGCAGACGGCGGCCGACTTTTTCATCCAGGAAACCACCCGGGGCCTTCTGGAACTCGCTGGCCATGTCGAGAGCCATGACCTTGGCCCAAAGATAACCGTAGTAGCCGGCGTCATAGCCGCCGGCGAGGTGGCCGAAGTAAGCGACAAACGCGGTGTCCGGCGGCGGGGCGACCGTCACGCGCTTGAGCACGGCGTTGGTAACGGCGACGACATCGAGGCGGGCGGCCTCATCCGTCGGCACGGCGTGCAGGGCGAGGTCGACCAAGCCGAGCGAGAGCTGGCGGCGGGTGGCATAACCTTCGGTGGCCTGGCGGGCGGCCACGAGCGCGGCGATGGTCTCGGCGGGAATTTTCTTCGCCGGGTCGCGATAGTCGGCGGCGAAGGTGTCGAGCACGGCCTTGTCCCAGACCCAGTTCTCCAACATCTGCGAGGGCGCCTCGACGAAATCCTGCGGCACGGCGAACCCCGTCTGCGCCACGAAGCGCGAGCGGCTGAGCATGCCGTGCATCACGTGGCCGAACTCATGGAAGAGGGTGACGACGTCGCTCTGCTTGAGTAGCGAGGGTTTGTCGGCCGACGGCGCCGGGAAATTGCACATGAGCGCGGCGACCGGCAGGTCGTAGCGGCCATCGGCCAGCACGCCGCCGACCTTCTGCGGGAAGCAGGCGAAGTGGTTGAACTTTCCCTCGCGCGGGAACATGTCGAGGTAGAACACGCCCATCGGCACGCCGGTGGCGGAGTCCTGCACGACGTAGAGCTGCACGCCCGGCGCCCACACGTAGGGCGGCGCCACCTCGGTGAATTTCAGGCTGAAGATCTTCTGGTAGATGGCGAACATGCCGTCGAGGGTCGCCTGGTAGGGGAAATAAACGCGCAGCGCCTCGGTATCGACGGCGTAGCGGTCCTTGAGCAGCTTGTTGGTGTAGTAGCTGATGTCCCAGGGATCGAGCTGGGCGTCGGCGCGGGCCGTATGCTTCGCCTTCAGACCGCGGAGCGTCTCCATCTCGTCGGCAAACTTGGGCTGCAGGCCCAGGCTCAGCTCCTCCTCGAACTTGACCGCGGTCGCGCCGGTCTTGGCCATCTTGACCTCGGTCTGATAGTCGGCCCAGGTCGGATAGCCCAGACGCCGGGCGATCTCGCCGCGCAGGGCAACGAGCTTGCTGAGGACGGGCACGTTGGCCTCGCGGGCGAGCGAATTGCGGGCGACGCTCAGCGCGCGGCGGGTCGCGGCGCTGTCGGCGTTCTCGCCGATGGCGACGGCGTGCCAGGTGACGTTGGCCAGCACGCGGTATTTCCCGTCGGGCTGCTTTACGCCGGGGCTGTCGAGAAAGCTCTGTGGCACGCCGGCCATCTCGTCGGCGGTGAAGTCGAGCGGGGCGCGGGCGTTGTTGATGTTGATGGCGAACTCGGTGGTCAGGCCGGCGAGATCCTTGCGGAGCTTCTCGACCTCGGTGCGCTCGGCGGCGGGCAGGCTGAGGCCGGCGCGGCGGTAGGATCGCATCTGGTCGTCCACGAGCCGCTGCTCCTGCGCGTCGAGCTTCGGCTTGGTGTCGGCGAAGGCCTTGAGGACGCGGTAGAGGTCGGCGCGATAATCGAGGCCGACGCTCCATTCCTGCAGCTTCACGGACATCTCGTTGGCGGTGTCGCGCATGGCTTTGTCGAGCGCGGACTCGGCGACCGTGCCGGCGATGGCATAGGCGTCGCCGACGCGCGCGGTGATGGCGTCATAGGCCGCGAAGGTGCTCGCAAAGGTGGCCTGGGCGGGATCCTGCGCCGCGAGGGCGGTCAGGGCCGCGTCGGCGATCTTGATGGCGTGCTCGGCTTGGGCCTTCACCTCGTCCGGGTTCAGCGGATAGATCGGCAGCAGCAGCGCCATCTGGCTGGCGGCGGCTTGGGCCTGGAAAGGGGCGAGGTCGGCGGGTTTGGCCCAGCCTTGGACCAGCAGAGAGACGGGGAGCAACAGGCACAGGGCCTGACGAAGGATTGGGGAGGGGGATCGCATAGGGGGGATGGTTGCCCAAAGGCTAGGCTCCGTCCGAAGGGCGGCTCAACCCCTAAAACCAACGGTCCGGTGGGGCCTACATCGGCGGCCGGCTGCCGTGCTCGTCGATCTCGTGCTCGAAAATCTGCTGCAGGCGGCGCGAGGAGACCCGCAGTTTCAGGACGCTGCGCAGCAGACCGCGATTGTGCGGATGATAATGATACTCCGCCGCCTCGTTGCGGAACTCGCGCCGGTTGCGCAACTCGCCCACGCCGCGCACGAACTCGTAGTCTGGCGAGGTGTAGTCGCGGTTGAGATTCAGCAGCCAGTAGAGTGGCCGGGCATGGTGATGCAGGCTGCGGCTGACCAGTTCCCGCTCAAACCGGTCCAAGGGGATCTGGTGCTGGGCGCAGTAAAGTTCGCGGAATGTCTTCACTTCAGTCATGGATAAGCAGGAAAAATGCCGCAGGTTCCGGAGCGCCGACAACACAGAAAAGACCCTAGTTGGGCCCCAAGTCGGCTTTCACCCCGGAAAGTAGGGCGCTGGTCACAATACGCCCTATGTTCTTCCGGCTGGCGAAAGATGGCTATGCCTCCCGAATTTCCTTTGGGGCAGATAAAGGGGTCAGGTCGAGTATATTGCAGTCGTTCATGCATTCAACCGCCCCCTCCGGTGTTTGGCTACATGGCTGCTGAGCGCCTCGGTGCGGCCCATGTGCAGGTGCTGCGCCAGCCAGGCGTTGCGGGCCTGGGTGGTTTGCTTGAGATGAG
>Ga0163153_10000278_pt1 | contig 92428 bp, 83 predicted proteins | sample OliLakLV19MP6IB1_FD_148629 | JGI IMG/M metagenome (GOLD analysis project Ga0163153, IMG submission 148629) | Freshwater microbial mat bacterial communities from Lake Vanda, McMurdo Dry Valleys, Antarctica - Oligotrophic Lake LV.19.MP6.IB-1 | ecosystem: Environmental > Aquatic > Freshwater >...
GTGGAGGACCGTATGCAGGTCGTGGACCAATGAATGGTGCAGCGGCGGGACGACGACGTGACCTTGGACGATATCCCCCGCCGCCACCACCACCACCTGCGCCAAACGATCGTGCGCGCATAAAACATTCACCAGGTCGTCCAATGCGAGTCCATCGTTGAAACGGTTGTTGAAATCCACGCCCTGGCCAATACTTGTCTTGACACGCTTGCACAATCAAGGCGCGACGAATGTGATCTGCCGACCCACAATATGGTCGATCCGGAAGGGCAAACGCGGGTGCTGTCGTCTCATATGCCAGTCGACCGGCATCCGGTCGTGCACCGGTTGCATATGACGGCGAAGCTTGGAGGAGTTCATTTGTTACCGCACCGACATATGCGGCATCAATCGGTCGACATCCAAAATAGGTGCCACGATCAATGAGCAACAATCGCGCATCTGGATCCTCTGCAATGTCTTCTTCATCCTCGAACAAGTCATTGAGAGATTGCATATCTATTCTCCCAGTCAGTTATCTAGGTATCTAGCGGCAAACACTGTAAAAATGCATTTTTCTTTTATGACATGAACAAACTTATCCACGGCGAGTGGACAAGGCACGTGACGAGCGATGACCCGAGGCGTGTCCAGGTGCAACAGACGCCGTGCGACGAGGACGTGACCGCGACGAACGTTCCCCACTTGGACCATCATCTCCTCCTCCACGACGCTGAGAAGGTGGATCGATTGCCTCGTTCGCAACGGCGCCGCCGACATCTTCGGCCGGCGTTTCAAGAAGTTGTTGTTGTTGTTGTTGTTGCGGTTCTTCTGGATTTGTTGTACCGTTCACAGTCTCGCGATGGTCACCACGGCGTGGACGACTCGGACGGGTCGAGTGGCGACGACGATCGTCATCTCGCTCGGCAGTCGGTTCCACCGTTCGTCGTTGTTGCTCGGCTCCATATGCAAAGTCGTCCGTCGTGGATCGGCGTTGGTGGTGTCGTTGTAGTTTTTGTTGATATTGTTGATATTCGAGTGCATTTTGTTGGTGTTCGTACATTTGGCGCAATTGATTCAAGGCTTGTGCATGAATGGTTCGAACTTTGGTGGGCAAGCGTGCTTCCAGGTCAACGGGAACCGGCATGTTCTTTTCCACCAACATTTGGAACAAGACATCCAATCGGGTCCGTTTCACATCAAACAAGGAGAGTCCCAAGGACGTTTCCATCCACCGTTCCAATTCAGGAGCACGAATGTAGACACCACTCGTTGCATCGACACTCGATCCCATTGCGCTTTCAGCTCCGTTACTGTCGGATGCTGCTAAAGGCTGTTGAGACATGGATCCAAACAAGTGTTTCATGTCGTACACCGAACTTGTACCACCGCCATTCGATGCATTGGCGTCCGCAATAGCAGGTGTTGTGGTTGTTGTCGTGATGGCAGCAGTACCGGCTCGCTTGTCATTTGGTGTTGATGATGATGAAGCCGCGGTCGTCAACGGGGCTACGGGCAACGAACGTGGTGGTTGAAGCGTTGTAGATGAAACACCATTGGCAGAATGGGGTGTGGGTGTACCATTCAAACTTGCACCACCACCGCCGCCTGTCTTGGAGAGAAACGCCGCGAGTTGAGACGTGACTGCAGCAACAGCCTTGTCTTTTGTCTCGAGCATTCGAGCCGCTTGCGCTTCGGCATCATTGATGAGTTGATTCCGGGCATCTTCATACTGCTTGTCCAATTCCGAAATCTTGGCGTGCACTTGTGTTTTGAAGGCCTCTTGCCACGTTTGGTACTCGTTGATCAGAATCTGTTTTTGATGTTCTGCATCTCCACGAGCGGCTTCGGCCAATTGCCGTTCCATTTCAATTTGCAACGCTGCTGTTCGACTCCATGCGGCGTTTGATGACGCCGTAAAAGAGGCAGTGCCGCTTGCCATTATTTTTTTCCTCCTTTTCTTCGAGTGGTAGCCACAGTCGGTCCTCTTATACGAATGAGTCGTGGGTCGGATGCTACGCAAGACCCAAATGTCTCGTCTAGAAGATCTCGCTCGTAAGTTTGTACACTCTGAATGGTCGCACACTCATGCACACAAGAAGATTTTTTTTCTTCGGCAGGGTTACACGCAATTATGCTGAGCGATTGCGAACGACAGACGATGATTTGGATGCGGCAGCCGATGCCGCAGCCGAGACTGGATACTGGACCGTGACGGGTCGCGAATACGAGTCGCCGCGAGACATACCACCCCCGTTGGACATTCGTGACGCGTGCAAGTCGACGAAAGCCAGCCCAACTTGTGAAAGGCAATTGGCATCACACGATGACAACACAATGCGCAAGGTCGTCGGTGTGTTTAAAAACAAGTGTTGAACTAACCAAGTGGTAGGAGACGAAGAAGACGACGATGGAGCAGTGGGTGTTGACAGGAGATCGGTGATGGGGAGACACACATGTGTACATTGGGTGCGTTCAGCGACAATGGCCATTTCAGTGATCAAGCGACCCATGGATGCATAGGAAAGTCCGGGCGGAGGTCGCCGCACCAACATCACATGTGTTTGCACCCATTCACATCGTGGAAGGACCGGGTCATAGCATCGAGAGCGGACAATATCGATCTGGTCAACAATGGCGTTGGTCGTGAGTGGCAAACGTGTACTCAATGTCAGTGGATCGAGGCGCCAGGGAGCCGTCGAACAATTGTAAAACATGCAATCTTCTTGCATCTCTTCACTTTTGTCTTTCTCGACATCCGCTTCAGATTTCTCAACAGAAGATGCTGGCGGCGGCTGCATCAACCACCCTTGTCCCGGTAAACGTGCATTGTTGGCAAACAAAACCACTAAAACACTGACGGGGGATTTCTGCTCGGATTTACAGTCGGATGCTGTGCGGCGCGCTGCCTCGGAGAGAGGACCGTACCACGCTCGAAACCGACCGGGTTGAGCATTCCACCACGATGTCAACCACCGTGCCGCGGGTTGTTGAGAAAGGAGTTTTGGCATTTCTCGCTTTGTAATCACATGACCATCATCATGGTTTCGCGATGAATCCGAGTCGGCAGATTGAACCGCTACAATCAATTCCAAGCTGCAGTAGCGGGCTTGCTTGATACGGTGACTCTCGTCATCACCTCCGCCATCCTCGACCGCTGATGATGCCATGTGCTTGAATCAGTTATATACACTAGATACCGACACTGGAAAAAGTTATGGTGTGCGTCATCTCGGTCATTGTTACCAGAAGAAGGACGCTTTTTTCTTTTCAGTGTACATCCCCGTTCGCAGAGTAAACACGTCTCGCAAGAATTTGTCATGTCGGGAATTATCGAGGCACCCAAGTCGGAAATATCCGACAATGCCCAACCGAGTGGTGGTGGTGGAGTCATCGACACATCAGACGGAAAATCCATTGTAGCGGACGTCAAGACAGGACCCGTGTTGATTCCGACAGCTGTTGATACACTGAGTGCACCGGCTCCAACCATCGCCGTGGCCGTTGCCACCGGTGCCGGTGCCGATAATACGGCAGACAAAAATGCCGTCATTGTTGAATCCGCACCTGTTCAGTCACCGGCCGTTCCTCTTGCCGCAGCTGATGCGGTTCCTCCTGCCTCAGCAGCTCTTCCTCCCGCCACTTCTACGCCTGATGAAGTCCTTGTGGTGGACAAGTCACCATCAAAGACTGAAAAAACAATTCCAGTCACTGTGCCGGAACCGGAACCTGTACCAGCCAAAGCCTCTGTAGCAGAGGGCACACCACCTCCACCAGCACCGCCTGCGCCGACTCCATCGGTTGTCTCGACTCTTACGCCGTCGACTCCATCGTCTGTCGCGACAATCATACCATCACGGCCACCACCACCACCACCACCACCACCACCGTTCGTGCCGTCAGCCGTCGTGGTGACACCAGCACCTGTTGTCGATCCAGTTGCTTCCGCTAAAGCTCCCGTAGCTTCGACATTGGCGCGTGTGCAACAAAAGACGGTCTCGGTCGATGGCGCCGTACTGAAGACGCAGCCAGTTCAAGCATCTGTGCATTCCAATGCTTCTGCGCGTATCGTTTCGAAACGACCGACTCCGTCGGTTGCGGCACTTTCCTCGTCCGGTTCATCGCCATCGTCGTCGCCATCGACATCTTCGTCGTCATCATCATCGGCAACCAAAGGGACTCGAACCCAGCGCATTGTTCCTGGGCGACGTGCAAGTTTGGCGGCATGTATCTCTCCAATTGCAACGACACATGTGATGTATCATGCCCCGACAGTGGCCACTCCACGGAAATTGGACATGATTCCTCAATGGTCGCCGCAATCGCATCCAAACGTCTGCCTGTTGAGTCCTGGTCGATATGTTGTGTACGCGTCGGCGCTCTTGTCGGTCACATTTGATAATGCCGATCCAAAAAATCCTGTTGAAATTCCTCCTTCTCCTCTCTCGGCTGATTTTGCCGCCGCCGACCCTTCTGGCTCGAGCAGTAGTACGAGCCGAAGTTCAGGAACTGCACCCGTCATCATGATCGGACGTGAGCAAATCATTCCCGATGGACAATATCGTCTGCTCAGCATATCTTGTGTTCAATCAGGATCAACGCCGCTGCATCAACCCCTTCTTTGTACAATTGTCCGTTTACCGTCACAATTATCATAATAAACATCTTTGTCAGAGAATAATATACATGTGTACAACGATCTAGGAGAGTACGGGTAGAGACGCCAACACGGGAAGTTGACCGACGCCCGTTGGTCGCGGCAACAATGCTGTAGAAGCGGTGGAATGCGAGGAGCCGCCGGACGCGAGGCCATTTGTCAAAGATGGAGGAAGACTTGGCAGGGCGCCTGCAGCGGACGATGCTGCCAACGTGTTGGACTTGTGCACTGTCAATGAAGCAACTGCTGCTGCCGCAGCGGCGGCAGCAGCCGCAGACGCTGCGGATGCGGATGTAGACGGTACAGTATATGCGGAAATCGATGACGATGATGATGACGACGATGAAGACGAGTGAGATAACGCGCGTGCCAAGTCGCGTTGACGATAGCCCATCGCTTCTGCAACCGCGACAACTTTCGTTCGTCGTTGTTCTGGCGTTTGCGTCGAAACCATGGCTAATCGCGTCTTCTGAACCACATCCATGCATATGGCGGGCGTGACCGCACCATCGGAAAAGCGCTCAAGATGTGTAATAAACGGCACAATCGCCGTTTTCCCCAGATCATCGTCACTCAGAACGAGCGGAGAATAAAACACTTCCTTCTTGTTTTCATCAGTGTTTGGCAAGTTGAGGAGAATGCCTTCAAATTCTTTTTCCGAAATGAAAATCAACTTGGGCATGCCCGGTGTTTCGTCCTGTAACAATACCATTTTCTCGGATCGCAATACCCGATCGCGTTTCGCAAGAGACGCGGCGCGTTTGCTTTCGGTGGATGTGGCTGTTGCAGCCGCCGTCGTCATCATCGCGTCTTGATCAGATGGATCGGCGGTTTGGATCGCTGTGCACAACTGATCCACTTTTTCACCGAGTCGTTCCGTTTCCATCAAGTGCGAAAGGAGTTTCGAATTGTGCAAGTATGCATTGTACGACATTTCATCGTATCCAGCAGCAGAAGCAGTGGACACAGGGCCTCCTCTGACGTCAAGCGATGATGTGGCCGATAACGATGATGATTTGGTCGATTGACGATTGAGCTTCGTCTTGCGATTTTCACTTTGTAATTTTGCAACCTCTCTGACGTATTCTTGTTCGCGCGGCCGTAACACGAATCCTTTGAAATTCGCGGGTTGATTGGCGAAATCGACGAATCCTTGAAACGTAAACTGACCAATTGTGCTCCATTCCGCACCTTTGATCCACTTGCAGCCGTACTCGGGCAATTTATCCAATTCAATCGTTTCCAGCGGCGGAAACGATTCGTCCTCTCCCAACACTCGACATACGCTCGGCTTGGGGAACGCACTTAGACAGTTACCGCGTGCGTCAACGAGGACATACCCACCACGGAGCAACGGTCTAATCATTTCCGGATAGTTGATAAAGACTTTGCGACGTTTCGGGACAGGACCGCCTGCATCGGATGCTTTCGAGGCATTCTTTCTGGCTGTCGTTGTTGTGGCGGTCTCTTCATCCGCGACCGCATCTGTGAAACAATCAAGAATACGTTCAAAGCACACGAGAGAGAGAGAGAAAAGAAAGGTACCCGAAGATTCAGCTTCGGCGGTGGTACGTGAGCGTTTAACACCCTTTTTCGGACTTTTCTTTTCGTTCTTGGTTTCTTTGGTGCTCGTGTCAGCATCGTCGTTCCCCGCTTGTCCTTCTCCGGATTCATCTCCTCCGTCTTCGTCAACTGCATCTGTTTTGAGTTTCGTCGTTTTCGACGTTTTCGACGACGATGAGCGCGCGGATTTAGTCGCCGCTTTGGCCGCCTTTTCAGCGGCTTTGAGTGCGGCTTTTCCTGCTCGCTTTTCAGCGAGCTTTTTCTTGCGGTCCTCTTCCTTGGCCGCTTTCTGTTCTGGAGTTGTCGCTGGTTTCCCTTTGCGAACAGACTTGACAGTCTTTTTCACCGCTTCTTCTTCTTCATTCGTGTCATCAGCATCAGCATCGGCATCAGCATCGTCATCGTCCTTTCCAGCAGCATTCGTATCATCATCAGCAGCAGCAGCATCATCTTCATCACGAGTTTCGTCAGACTTTTTCTCGGCATGTTTTGCATCCACATCCACCATGTCCTTGGTTGTGGGCGTTTCATTGGTTTCATCAGTCGACGTGTTCTTCTTGGCCGATGCTGGCGCTGATTTGGAGGTTTTCTTGTTCGGAGGTGCAGATGGAGGCTTGACAGGTTGCGTCTTGGTCGTTTTCGTCTTGTTCGTTTCGCTTGATTCAGATACAGATGTGCTTGTGGTCGGCGTCTTGCTTACCACCGCGGTCTTTTTAGCGGCGTCCTTGACACTGCTCTTGTCTTTTGCGTCCTTTTTCGAGTCCTTGGTATCTTTCTCGGCCTTCTTTTCAACAGACGATGGAACTACCGTGTCCTTGCGCTCGTCAACAGTGTCCATCTTTTTTTTCTGAGCAGCAGGTGTCAATGTCTTGACGACAGTGGACGGATCCGACTTTTTGACAACCTTGGAATCCGCAATGGATGCCTCACTGGTGACGTTGGATTTGGCAACCACAGCAGCATCAGCAGCAGCAGCAGCAGCCACATTCTCGGCAACGACAGGAGTGGATTTTCTCGTCGACACGTCTTCTTTCTTCTCAACGTCGGCCGTCGACACCTTCTTCTTGGTGTCATCCTTGTTCAACGATGCAGGCGAGGCTGCAATGACGGCCTTGACCTCGTCCTTCTTGTCCGGCACTTTTTTCGAGTCCGCACCAGCGGACTTTTTTGACGCCGCAGCAATCGATACATTCTTCTTGGTCGTCTGCACATCCTTTTTTCCGTCTTTACTGACGATATCCTTCTTGTCGATCTTCTTGACGTCATCCTTCTTGTCAAGAGTTTTCTCTAGATACATGTCAAACCACACACACACACGTACACGAGATTATCAGACCGGCCAAAATACGCCATGAGATGACATACCAGACGTCTTTGCGGTGGTGGTGGTGGTGGTTGTCGATGTTGCCGAGGCTGCCGTGGCACCAGCAGCAGGAACCTTGCCAGTATCCTTGGCTGTTGACGCCAAGACTTTTTTAGAATCTGAACCGGCTTTTGTCGACTCGGTTGATGTCTTGTCCGTCTTGTCCGTCTTTTTCGCTGGTTCCGATACTTTGGGAATGACAGTTTTTGCAGCCTGACCACCGGCTACCACGACCTTTGCATCATCGACTCCTTTTTTCATTGCAGGTTGTGCTTTCGCGGCCGCTGCGGTGGCGGCGGCGGTCGTGACAGGTGGCGTGACGGATTTTGACTTGGAGGCAACGGTTGTCGATTTGGATAAGGCATCACCCTTTTTGGCGTCACTCTTTTTAGTCGCATCGTTCTTTTTAGGCGCGACTCCAGTTGTACTTGTCTTGGTCTCTTTTGCCTTGTCAGCAACGGTCGCAGTGGTGGACTGACCGGTAGATGATGCTGATACTTGTGCATTCATCTTGGCCCCAAACAATCGACAATGTGCAGAGATTGAGCTAATAATAAACTAATGGACCAGAAAAAAATGACAACCCGGGGATTTTTTGCTTGCAATGAAAAATGACTAGTTCTTTGGATGTTGTTTTTTTAAAAGAACTGGACAGGGTTTGTTGTGGTCTATCATCGACTTCAACCTCGTCCGCCCGCATGACGACGATGATGACATTGTACCAAGTGGAGTGTTGCGACGAATGGGCGATTTTATTCACGTCGTCAATAAAGTCATGACCACGCCGAATTATAGTCTAGTTGCATCCCAACAACACATCCACGTTTTCCTGTATTGCTGAGCCTGGGCACACCGACTGCGAGTTGCTTTGTAATGTCGTACATCGGGTCTTGGGGCATGTGCACGACGCACCCAATGACTTCATGCGATCCAATCAGAGTCGTTGGCATATTGTTGCGACCCAGCCGTTCAACTTCCTCCGCTCGAACAACATGCAACGTACACTCATCCGAGTACAGTGCAACAATGTCAGCCAATTCACGCAGCTTGACGGCGGTCACGATCCAAGGCAAATAAACATGCGTCGGAAGAGGCGTGGTTTTTGACAAGTGAACCGCACAACCGGTAACGTTTCCGTCTTTTGCAATAAATGTCCACGCGTCATCGGTATCTTGTGCTATCCTCTGCGCTGACAAACCACTGAACCGAGAAAAGATGGCATTCGCCTCCGCCTCGTCACCACAACCCGAGGTCACGAGTTGAAACGCATTGGGGCTGGATCGTTCTGCAGAGTACTTTTTTAATTCAGCAACATTGTCCTTGTGTACATTGAAGAATTCAAACAAGATCAATGACGACGACGATGATGACGATGACGATGATGATGATGATGGTCGCTGTCGCTTGGCAGCTACTCGCGCCGCCATGAGATCTATTCTTATCCTCGAACAAAAAAACAGACTCGTTTTCAACAATTGACACGTTTTTTTATTCGCTACCGCGTGGGTGTCAACGAGGCTGAAGATGATGAAGATGACGACGATGAAGATGACGACGATGCGGATGCGGTCAAGGCTGCGTGAGCCATTGCCATGTTATGGACGACATCGGTGACGGGTGGATGCACTTGTCGTGTCATGAGATCGGCTTCATCATCACTGTCGGCATCGGCATCTACACTTGCTCCACCCACAGCGATTCCGGGACATTCAAATTCTTTCATGAGTCCAGGCGGTAATTCACTGCCGCCATACAACAGTTGCACAAACCGCGGATCATGCGTGGTCAAAGCTTCAGCTTCGCCCGGAAATGGTGGCACTTCCATCCACGAATTGGCAATGGAGGTTGTCAAGTGCAACGTTGCATAACACAAGGCATAATATGTCGCGGCTGACACGCCAATGGATGATGTGCGCGTCGCCGGTGTGGAACACAGGGGATCATCTGAAGGCGGGGCGAGCTTTGCATGAGGCGATGACGTTTGATACATGTATTGCAACGCCAAGGTGGGCGGTGCACGACCGACGACTTCGAAAATGTGATGACGGACGGCAGCCATTTTCATGACCAAGTCCGGAACGCGTGCTGGCAAATATGCGCTGGAATCGTACATGTATGCCAATATGTCGTGCAATGAACACGCGGCAACGCGCGTGTCGAGTTTGAGCGGAGGGACTTGGTGATCATCAAACTCTAATGGAATACGGGCCCAATCATGTCCAATCGTTCGATCTTGCATGGATTTTACCGGAACCACCATATCATTCTGATCATAGACGGGCAATTTCATGTTGTCAGTCAGGGGCAATCCACAATGGATGCATCGTGGACCGCCATCAAACGTCGTCAAGTCGCCCGTCGCCATGGACCACATGATGTCGTTTGACTTGGTATGCCATTGATCCGCGACCGGAAGCAACAGGTTGCGTCCATTTGAAGCTGGCACGCCTGTTGGACCTTTTGTGATTTGCAATCCATCATTGCGCACACTGTTTTGTTCCGGCTGACTCCACAAGTTGGTGTTGACCACGGTTGAAATCATTGTTGATCTCTCTCTCTCTTTTTTTTTGAAGAATAAAAAAATGATCATTAATATAATCCCGTCTCAGTGTGACAGAGATGACCAAGAGCAAGCAACGAGAAGGCATGGCAAAGAAGCAGCGGGAGACACGCGGGTGGTCTACGCTCTCTGAAAAACACGAGAAGGAAACCATTGACAATCATCAAAAGGCATTCGAGGCATGTAATCTCACGGCCGATCAGTTGCGCGGATTCCCGATGGAGATGAAATTGGAATATATGCAGCGAGCCATTGCGGCCAAGTACCATAAGCCGTGTCCGAAAATTACGTGTTACAGTTGCGCCCACGACATATTGTTCAAAGACAGCGGTTATATCAGTGATGATGATATGCTAGAAATTGCGGGCTCACGGTTTCAACCTGCGTAAAATATAGAGTCGTGTATTATTCGACAAAAATCATGTATTGATTGCATCCACACCATACTTGGCAATCAGGGCTGCTAGAGAGAGTCGTCCGTCACGCAAGGCTTGCATATCGGCATCTGTTGGTCGACCCGAAGCTGCTGCTTCTGCCGACGACGATGATGAACCACGAATGGTTGTCCGGCGCACGAGCTGGTGAATGCTTGTTGTTGTCGAGGACGAGGATAATGAGGATGACGAGGATGAGAAGGATGAGAGAATCAAATTGAAGCTGGCATTGTAAAAAGCCATGACGTCACGATCCACGTGCATCAAGCAGCGTTTCTCAAGCGACAAGACGCGGAGTTGATCAAACGACTGGAGACGAGACAGAGCGACATACGCCTGACCGGCTGCAAATAAATCCGAAAGACCAATGTCGACGGGTCCACGGAGCGTGAGGCCTTGCGAAGCATGAATGGTGATGGCCCACGCGGACGCCAATGGAATTTGTTTGACAATGACCGTCCCGTCACGACTTGGACACGTCCACGAGGCAAACGGAACCAGCACGTTTTGTGCTGCACCGGAGCCCGTACAGGCTGCTGACACGAATTCGACAATGGGGCCATCGTCGCCCGTTGCCATGATGGTTCCGGTGCGGCCACGAACCAGTCCTTTAGAGGTATCAATGTTTTTCAGCAGCACGACACGCTGCCCGACTCGGAGGTTGACAGGGAGGTCGACGGGGACTGGGCATTGGGATGCAAGAATGACACGCGCTTGAGCGGCTGTGGTCAATAAAGCGTCCAGGCGGGTCTGAATGACCATGCGTTCACCTGGCGAGAGCGGATAGAGTTTTGCATTTCGCATGCGTTGTCGTGCCCGTTCGATGAAAAACAATTGCCGTTCTGTATACTCTCGAATGGACCACAGTGGACTGTAGGCGACTTGTAGCGTTGACAAGGCATTGTACTGGCGAGTGTTCCATTCATGCATCGTCTCTCGTCGAGCACAGAGCCGTGTCGTGGTACTTTCGTTGCGGTCCAGCACATGCATCCGCGATTGGAGTGCAAACAGATCTTCTGGTCGCACATGTCCCACACGAATGTGATTCAACAAGTCTAAGAATGTTGGGTCGGCATGCCGATGCGATCCTTGGAGTTGAATGTACGATGCGTTCGTGGGAAACAGCGATCGCCACACCTCACTGTGGAAACAATATGGAGGCGGTAATTCGTCTTGTTTCTTTCGACGTGCATACCGCGGACGTCCTTGTGCATCTGCCAACGCAATGCGGGCCTGCTCCCGCTCATCATCATGATCAGCATCATTTGTTTTTTTGTCTTCTTCGGTTGTGGGGGGTGGTTTGGCAATCGGAGGCAACTGAAAGAAATCGCCGCAAAGGATGACGCGCCTGCCGCCAAACGGCAGGGTTGAGCCGTGGACAACTTGCAGAACTGTAGACAGGGTTTCAAGCAAAGCCTCCGATACCATGGAGCACTCGTCAATGACAAACACGTCAAACAAGCTGAGATGCACAAACGCCTGATGCCCGCGCTCTTTGATGCGGCGCTGGAGAATGAGTTTCAACTTGTGAGGCGTCCATGTGTATGCAGCGGGACCCAGACCAAGCAAAGCATGAATGACAAGGCCTCCACAATTGACGGCAGCAAGACCCGTCGGAGCTAGCAACGCCACATTGTACCCTTCCAATTTCAATGCACGAACAGCACATGTCAACAAAAAGCTTTTGCCGCTACCCGCTTCACCAGTCACAAACACGTTCGTGGTCGGCACACCACTGACCATGTGCGTATAGGCTCGTTTTTGAACTGCATCCAATGTCGACACGCGCGCATCCAGATCCCGTTGCTCAGCACTTTTATGAATCAATATGTTTTGCATCCGCACTCGAATGTCTCGTATGGCGTCTTTTGACAAGGGACCGTCTTCATTGTCGTCGTTTTCGACATTCTCGGCTTGATGCACTTGATTCAACCACTCGTTTGCCCAATTGCGCACCATGGTGTCGGGATGATTTTCCTCGTCGTCGTCATCGTCATTTCCGTCATCGTTATGTTCACCTTTATCGTCGAGATCGTCGAGAACGACACTTGTTGCCTTCCACATCATGATTCGTGCTTCTTGTTGTTGGTGTTGCTGTTGGTCGTCAATATCATCATTATCGCCACCATCATTGCCATGATGATGATGATGCATGGCGTTGGCGGGTAATGATGATGATGCCATGTGTTTCCACAATTCTTCATGAGAACTCTTGCATGCAGCTCGTTTCAGCCATTGAGATTCTCGGGATTCGTCTGGAACATGCTGAATGTTTCGCAATTCATCCATCGCCGATCGCTTCCGATTCTTGAGCCGCTGTTGCATGAGGCGAGCATAGACAACACGAGATGAGCACGACATCATTCGTCACATCCGCGCCGTCTGTTGTTAAACCGTCCTCCGCTCCTGGTCACGGCCAAGGTAATCACGGCCGAGGGAGGACAGGATAGGTGAAGACGAAAAAAAATGGTGGATACAGTTGAAGATGCAAAAGATCAACTGGTGGCATATGTGACGAGTCTACCGGCCAGCGAAAAAAACAATTTGGCAGGGTTTGCACGACACGCCCAGTATCGCGACCTGGAACGCAATCTGTTTGATGCCGTGTATAACCAAACGCGCAGTGCGGTCAAGCCGGCAATCGATACATGGGTGCGATTGGATGCCTTTCGTCGCAATGGGGCGGCTCTTGGGATGTTGGGAAGCCGGCTTCGCACAGAAGTCATTCGCTACGACTTTGGTCTCGCATCGACTCTGGCGGCCACAGTGGGAACGCTGTCGGGAGCCGTGTTGCGCTCGACGAAAAATGTGGAATCCGCAAGCGCAGTCGCCGCGCTTGGCCTTGCCGCTGCTGCATCGCTGAGTGGTGCAGCACCCAACAGCACATCCATGAAAGCCCTTGAAGCGACAGCGGCTCGCGGGATTGAACGAGGCGAAAAGGCATCTCCTTCTTTGGCTCGCACCCTTGCAGCCCGTGTTTTGCCCAATCTGCCGCTGGCACCGCCACCACCGCTGGTGAGACTTGCGACGACCGCAAAGCTGGCGTCTGAAGCCGTGCAGGCTTCGCTTCCACAAATTGGCGTTCTCACCAATGCCGAAGCGGACACGATCCTCACGAAAACAGCAAACGAAGCGAAGCGAATCATCGATACACAACGCTTCGACAAGAATAATGTGGATGAAGTCAAGGCCGACATTGCATGGATCTTTGGCAATTTAGTGCTCGATGAACTGTTCACGGATCGAGATCGGCGATCATTGTCATCATCGATCATGCCGTTACCCCGCACCTTTTCGAATGCCTTTGTGGAAGATGTCGCCGTAGATCGGTCTCCCGAGACGGCTCGAATGCTTGCATTGGTCAATGAATCTGTTGGAGATTATGTTCTCGCCGAACACTACAGCCGAACGCCTGCCGAAAGGCAAACTGCCTTTCATCGGCTCGACAATGAACGATCGGTGAAATGGATGCGAGAATTGAAACGGTGGTGGACATGAATGCCTCGACTTTTTTTTCTAGAGCGAACACGACAGTATTCGCTTCTTCTTCTTTGTGTGATTTGTCCCGTGTGAAAAAAAAAGAAAAAGTTGAGTTTTTTTGTGACAAGCAAGATCGATCAACATAACGATAAAGTTAGTTGAGATGAGTCGACATGGTCGTGCTGATGACGATAGAAGGAGACATGGTCGTGCTGATGACGCCGACGATGATGATGACATTGCCGATCCAGACAATGATGAGCGACAGCATGAGGAAGATGAACACAAGTGTCGTCAAGTTCTGGAAGATGCTGAAGAGAGTGATGGGGGTGACGATGACAAGGAGGGTGACAATGATCTGTATGGTGGTTCGGATTCCATGACCTCTGCGGCCGTATCACGTCTTGCACGGCGACATCCTCCTCCAGTCGGATACAGTACGATGCGTGACTTTGACAGTGAACGGAAATTGTACATGTATGCAGTCTTGGTGGATCCGAAAAAGCTGCGTCCTCACAAGTGGATCAAACTCTGTGCGCCGCCACCCGAGGCCACCCCAATCTTGACCGATACCATGCGCACCTTGTTAGGTTCATTGATACCACCAGCAGCAGCAGCAGCACCACCACCTCCGCCTCCCATCACTGTAACAGACAATCCAGTCGCTGTTGAAGCATCAACTACTGTCCCTCCACCACCCCCACCAGCGCCATCCGATGTTGTTGAAGCGGCGACACATGCGGATTTCTCTGCATTACTCGAGTCCTTGAATGGTGGTGGTGGTGAAGCGATACAATCTGCTTCTTCTGGCGATTCTCTGGAACCGCCACAACAACAACAACCATGTCAAGATATCACCGTTGCTCCACCAGTAGAACCGTTACAATCCGACCATGTCTCGCGAACGAATACGCCACCACCACCACCACCACCACTTGTCGTCAATGAAGAGCCACGAGACTTGTCCGCAGTCCCGGCTTTGGCACCTGAATCTTCCATGCCACTGCGAACAGAATCCCAGACAATCGTGGAACCAGCGGTTCCACTTCCGCCTCCACCGGTGCCTCCGCCACAACCAGAATCTACATCGATCGCATCGAGTGCTGTTCGGCGACAGCCCAAGTATATACGAGGACGTCGGCGGCAAAAACCAGAAGCGAATGATGATGACGATGACGATGATGATGATGGTCATGTCAACGACAGCAAACACAATGCTGGAGCGCGTATTGTAAATACCTACATTTCACTCGATCGACGACAGCCGACCGTGCACGATTTAACACGAGCGGTCCGAGACGCTGATTTAGATTGGCTAGACGAAATGGATCAAATTCATGGCGCTCCTTCTTCTTCTGCTGCACTGGCGTCGTCATCATCGTCCACATCCTTGAAAACGGACACATGCCATGAAATCTCGGTTCCGAAAACAGGCAGCTTTGTTGATGGAACGGCGCTAACAGGAGGACCGGTTAGGCATGCCATCCGTTCGGTCAAGGATGCATTACAAAAGGCCATTTGGCATCAAGAAATCGATCGAATCCGAGGACGGTCGTGGAAATGGCCCCAAAAGGACATGAACAAACTCGAACGTGGACATATGGCTCAATTTGAAACGTACATGAAACGTCTTGGACCGCACCGTGACACGATGAAAGGAGAAGATGACATGTGGCATAAATGGCTGCTTGAATTGCTTGATGATTTGCATTTGACAAGCACCATGATTGCAGCTGCGTATCGCGAACGCGAGTCTCGTGCTCTCCATCATGTTCAACCTCTGTCTCCTCCACCACCGCTACCGTTGCACAATCTTCCTGGTTCTGCTCCTCCTCCTCCTCCTCCTCCTTCTCATCCTGCTCCACAGGGTCCCCGTCCTCTTCCTCTTTCCCCTCCGCCAGCAAACAGTGTCGAGCCGAATCCGGTTCCATTGATCTCTCTCCCTCCACATCCTCCTCCGGAGGAAGAATTGCCAATCCATGTGGCCTTGCCTATTGCCGCGGTCGCCGAAAGTCGTCTTTCTTCATTGACTGACAGCACTGCTGTCGCTGATGTGGAAACGAGCGGATCAAACAGTATGCGTGCCTTGGGAAATGCATTTTTTGAAAATGGTCAATCTCTGACAGATGCATCATTGCCAGTCCCAGAAACAATTGCGGATGCACCCAGCATCCCTTCTGCCACTCCATTGGTCTCGTCGTCGTCAGTCGGAATCGATGCAGCAGCAACAGTGCCGATATCGCCACCAGAACGTGTCGTCGAGACAGTACCGGATGCAGCACCGCCACCAACAACGTATCCGAGTTTGCATGCTCTTTTGGGTGCAGTATCGGATTCTGCTGCTTCTGCTGTTTCGTCGGAATTCGTGGAAACACCACCGATGCAAAACGGTGGTCCGTATCAAGCGGAACATGTTTGTGAAATTGTGGACAATCACGCACGCAGCGCAATACCAAATTTGCCGAGTTTGCCAGTGATATCGACGAGTTCACCAGCACGTCGAGATGTTGCAGACGATGGTGCAATTCGTCAAGGTCGGTCTTCTGATCGACCTGTTGCGCTACCACTGTTGCCAGATGAAGTCCAAGACGACGCATTGATCTTGAATCGGAGCATTGGCCTCGCTCCGCGCGGTCAAGAGGCAACGTTCTTGTCAGCCGCTTTGGAAGCGTCGACTTTACAAACCTTGTTGGTGTTGCGCGGACCCGGAAAAAAAATAATATCGGTCGAGGCGCCAAGACGGTCCCGCCGTGATCCCACAAAATTGGCCGGTGTTTCAGTAATACGTGTCACTGAACCGTCGTCTACAGTCCGGGTTCAGAGGAACCACGGAATGTCATCCGCCGTCACGGTTCCTGTTGTTGATGCTTCCAATGAGGAGGGAGCATCCCCACACGATGCGGGTGAACCAACGACAGATACTTCTGAAAATCATTCGGATACGGTCCCATCTCGTGTTACACACGACGATTCGGATAGTTCAAAGAGGCGACAACGTCGTTTGAGATCCGAGCGGCAAACGGGGCGTGGGCATGTCGATGCACGACAACGACGCCGTCGACCCGTCCGCGATCGCGAGACAAAACCTACAAGTACACGTCCTCGAGACACGATTCGGCATCGTTCAGGAGATGATGCCCAACCCGCCAAGGTAGTCGCACAGGGCGATGATCCATTATCCACTCGTCGTCGCCGCCGCCATGCGAGCCCGAGTCCTCGTCCGCCATCGGCAATCTCCAGTCGTCAACTGCGAGAGAATGACGACGATGATCACGACGACGATGGAGAAGACCGCGACAATGACGACGGTACGAATCACCGTCGTGATGACGATGATGACGACGACCACAATGATCGTGGAGTTGATGATCCAGAGAGAGGATACGGAGGAGAAGGAGAAGGCGACAATGACATCAATGACGATGCCGCAAGCGTGGCAAGTCACGAGTCGCATCGATCCATGCGATCCATTGCAAGCTATCAGTCGGAAACGCATCGACAATACTTGATGTCGAATGCTGAACAGTGGCCGAATCCATCCCGTGCGCGTCCACGTCATGAGCACGACCGACAGTCTCGCACCCAGCTGGAGAGTCGGTCTGGAGTCATGGTGAGTCGAAGCCATCAGGCACAAGACGATGGTCCCGACCAAGTCGAAGATCCACACGGCGTACATGTTGTTGATCACCACAACCAACAACGACGGGTTGCTCCTGCTCCATACATGCACCAACAACGAGTTGGGTCGATGACAGCAGCGACTGCGAATGATTCGGCTCTCCTTCGGGGACCGCGTACTTTGGATAGTCAAATGAGAATGAACGTGCGCGCTCCACCGGTTCAAGGAGGCGGTGCTTCCGATGACCACTTGTATGCGGATTCAACGGCGCATGGACATCAGCAGCCAATGGCGATGACGATGATGAACAACAACGCCAATTGGCGTCTGCCCTTGATGCCTCCGTCTCCTCTTCTCACCGCCGCAGCGTCCAAGCCTTTGTTTGGCGCGGGGGGTCAAGGCACGAGTCCATTTCCGTCTCGTCCCACGACACCGCGACTCACAGCCTATCAAGCAGCGCCTGCGCCTCCATCTGCACCCGCACCCGCGGCTCCGCCTGCGTTTGGAGGGTCGACGACAACAACAACAACGACAACACAAATCGATAGTGCCATTCACAGCATGCAACTTCAAGTGGGACATCAATTGCGTGACATGCAAGATCAAATTGCCAAGTTGTGTGCTCACATGCCCACGACGATACCACCGCCTTTGCAGGCAACTGCACCACAGGCACCACCGACGACGACAACAGCAGCGACATCCTGTGCAGCGACACCGACAAGTGGTGGTGGAGTCAAAAGTGACAATACTGGTGGTGGCGGTGGTGGAGAATCCTTGGCAAAAGCGAGGCTTCTGTGGGCGCCGTTGTATGACAAGTTGTGTGAAGGTGTACAACGTTTGCCGACAGATGAAGGTCGACGTGTTCGCATGGCCCAGATTGAAGCCCTGGACAAGATGATTGAAGACGAGCATAAAGCGGGCAAGGTTGTGGATCCGGAAATCTTTCCCGAGTTGCGAGCACACGCCATCAATGAAGTGGTGCAGTACAAACGAGAAGCCAAACGAGCGATGTATGAGCGTCAAAAGTCTCGCACATCAGCAATTCGGGATCATCAGAAAACGGTCATGTCGGTCGCTCAAGGCCTTCAAATGGTGTCACGTCTTGCCGCACCAGCCCTTGGTCACCACATTTTCAAAGACTTGCCAAAAATTACCGAGGATATTGTATACAGTGCGGATTATGTTGACGGGTTGAAAAACGAGTTTATCGCACGACCTCCTCCACCGCCAAGCAACACATCGAATATGCTTCGCCTAAACTTGCTCATGGGCGCTTTGACTTCGGTTTCCAATGGCCCTCTTGACACGATGTTTGCCGCCGCCTACAAGACCGTTGAACAAAAACGTGCATCCGGATCAGCTCCTGCTCATCGTGAAGCTCAAAAGGCGGTGACAACGGCTCATGCAGCGTCATTTGGATCGGGTTCAGCTTCGACCTCGCGAGCCACGACGGCAGCTACCACCAGCAACAGTGGCAGCACCAGCACCAACACGACACATCCGGCTCGTCGAGCACGGGCATCGCATCGTCACGATTCTAAACATATGTCAGGATCGGCATCCGCGTCAGCAGGAGGAGGAGGGGGATGGGCTCACACGGCCTCTGCGGCCGCAGCGGCTGCGATCGGAGCGGCAGTCTCGGGTGGAGGCATTATGGGGGCCGCGCAAGCAGCCACTCGCGCGGCAGCAGATAGTACTCCTTTGGCGGCGGCAGCCATGGCCGTCATTACTGATGCAGTGGGCGGCGGCGGGTCAACTCACAATCACAATGGAGATGATCATGATGATGATCGTCATCATGACGACGATGATGATGGCGGGTCATCAATGCCTGTTCCGCGTCGTCGCAAACGCATGACCATTATTGCAGAATCCGATGAAACGAATGAAAAAAAAGCCAATCGATTGTAGACCCTCGTCCTCCACAGCAGCAACAACAGACCGTGACTCTATCGAAGACCTTGACTAGTGGACGCACGATACGAGTGGCTTCCCGACTCACGGTTTCAGACGCTGAACGAGCGCAAATGCGACAAACGAATTCAAATCCACCATCGGCCTTGACGGACATGTTTTCTGCGTTGAATTCCACACTTCTTTCTGTAACACATGTTCAAACGCAAGCACGACAAGCCGCAGACCAACACGCAGCCGACTTGCAACGATCTTTGGCTGCCGATACCGAAGACTTTCGCCGAGAAATGGAAAATGTACACTAAAATTTATGTTTGTTTGTTTGTTTATGCAACGATGTACTAGTTCTGTGGTTTTTTTCCCTCAGAAACCAATCACAATCTAGTGGTGTCATGTCGGACGGAAAAATGGAGCAAAGGCGATCCAAGGCAGAGATGAAACGTGCGTCTGCGAATGTGTTCGACTGCTTCAAGGACGTGTATCTCGCGGCTGCCAATTGTGAAACATACCCAAACATCAAAGAGGCCGTGGTCAAGAATTGGGTCGCGACTTTGCATGCTGTTGCCAAAGACACCGAGTGGCCAATCCATGCGTTAGCATTCCGACTGACTCAGGATGCGTCCGGACTGGCTGCGTTGGCGAAAGACATGGACAGTACATGGAAGCGGGAGCCATTATTGGGCTGGATGGCACGTGAAGTCAGTATTCCTCGCTATGCAGCAATCTACACGGAATCAATTGTGAAGCACCTCAACTTATTTTACGAGGTGATTTACAATGTGGATATCCACTCGACATCGCCAACCATCACTGTAGAAACAGCAGCTACTGCGTTGTATGGGTTGTATAATGGCTAAAAATGAGTCGTTCATTCATAAGTTGTAAATTATTTATCAAATAACGACAATCTGGTATGCCCGTTTGATGAACGGACGAAATGACTCTTCCAGTTGATCCGAGTGTTACACCGTCCAGACATCATTTTGTCGTCAAGGTGATGACATGTGGAAAGAGATGGTTGTACATTCGCAAAATGTGATCGAGTGTTGCCGTGATATATCCGCATTCGTATGAATACTCGTACATGTCCTCAATTGCGTTCAATGCCGCTTGGTGTTCTTCAATTGTGATGCGCAAGGCATCGTGAATAAATCTGGCCACTCGATCCCCCGACTTGAGTTGTTCACCCAGTGTACTTTTGAATTCAGTCGAAAAAATTGTATCCACAATATTGCAATCTGTCGCCGACAAAGTCTGTCGCCGTGAATGGTGATCAAGTGCAAGCGCAATCTCCGAGTCCTTGGACAAGTTGCCCCACACTCTCTTGCATGATTCGGCCATCCGTGCGCTTTAAATGATGAAAATGCAACATCCAAATACATACAAGTCAATTCGGCACATTTTTTTTCAACGTATATTTCAACACTTGCCCTTGCTTGCTTAGTTCCCTGCTCAGTCTAGTTGGTGTTGTTAGATCGCAAGGATGCAAGTCTCCGAACCCGAAACACACGCAAACAAGTCGTTAAAGCGAAAGGAACCCGATTCCACGTCTCCGGTGGCGTCTCCGATGGAATCAGATTCGGATAGTTGTGGACCGCCACGGAATAAACGTCCTCGTGGCGATCCTCGCGTGCGTCCGCTGTGGCTCAAGGACGACGACCGTGTCAGATGTGCCAGTCAAAAGCCGGCAATATATGTAATGTCTCCTGATGAGACTGAAGCGTGCTGTCCGTTTTGTTTCATTACGTGGAAAGCCAGTAAGGATTCAAATGCCAGCAACCATAAGCAAGCACCATGGAAGGCGTGTTGGGCTTCGCACACGAGACGGTCAGAAATATGTCAGCTTAAGCGTCAAAGATTCGATTCGTTGGTTCCAGACAAGACACGTTTTGGCATGTCTCTTGTTGATTCGTCCTCGTCTTCGTCTTCGTCATCAACTACAACCACCACGGCGTCCCCAGTTGCACTCGTACCGCGTGCGTTTGCCCACAAGCAGCAAACCGCCGCCGCCAAGCAAGCGCCAACACCGCCACCTACTCCTGTTTTACCACCCATGTCGTCATCGTCATCGTCATCGTCATCGTCGTCATCGTCGTCATCATCAACAACCATATCATTGGCATCCTTGCCCCCTCTCGTGGCGCCCAATGACTCGTTCATCATCACGACTCCACCGCCAGCAGCCGCGGCTGCGGCAATCATGGCGCCTGCATTGGCTCAACAAACGGACGAGTTTGAACCGTCGTCGTCATCGTCATCATCGTCGGTTGGTTCGCGAGTGCCATCAATATGGGATGCGGCGGCGGAGCCGGTTACGACCGCTTTGGATGCCATGTCGCAAATTGTGAGACGGGTATCAACAAATCAGGATGTCATCAACTCGTGCATCAAGCGGCAGTCGGAGCTACACGCGGCATCGGCTCGTCTTCAATCAGAAATGGTAGAAAACGAGCGGCAGTTGGCGTCGGCAAGAACGCTGCGTTCAGAGCAAGCGGGCGTGCGATCCAATCTGCAATCTCTGCAAGCTCAATTGCAACAGATGTTGCAGGCGCTTGATGCCACCTAGAAATTCTAAATATAAATTGTCATTTTTTGTTCTCATTTTCACCATTTAGACCGAAATTAACGAATCGGGCATGCCCGAGACTGCAAAGGATCTAGATGATGACGCCCACGGGTTAAAAAGCGGCACTATAACCTCTGAGCACAAGACAACCAATTGGAGACTTGTGCTCTGGTCCACGACGACTAGCACTTGTGTCAAGCTCACTCACAACATCAAGGATTTCTTCTTGACGAGTGGATTCGATGATAAGATTGCGAATGCTGTCGAGTGGTACAATCAACTCAAAACACATCTCGAACGGTATCCGAATCTATCCACTGATGATATGTATGATTATTTCGAGACATGTTAGACTTTTCTCGAAACTACGTCCGATCATGTACAATAATAAGATCTTGTTCGTCAAGCATGTCGAAAACACCGACACTTGTGGATACAGCAGAATTCGTGTCGACATTACCGCTAGATTGGGTGTGGACGACGAGTCTGGATCCAGTGGGCGCCCAACAGGATGAACAAAGCGGGCGTACGGATCCGGACGATTTCGGGCGGTATTATTGGAGTCTATTGAGCGGCCTCTGTGTAGCGTTGCCCGATGCAATTCGGGCACGACATTTTCACACACTCTTGCGACTCGTGGAACGTGTCTTGCCATGTCCCGGATGCAAACATCATATGGCCGAGTTCATGACTCAACATGATCCTGCAGCGGTCGATTGGAACAATCGAAACGCGAGTATGCAATGGCTGTTTCGATTGCGAACTGCTGTACGAGATCGCAACGTGAAAGATCTCGAGTTGACGCCTGCAAAAGCCTGTTTGAAACGCTACGCCCACGAAACAAGTTCGGCTTGGACGAAACAATCCATCAAGCGCACAACTTTTGTTGAACTGTGGCAACACGATGTCTTGTCCACCTTTGTGTTTGCCGTTCGCGTGGCAGCTTTGCAAATCAGTGCCGTTCGAACGATTGTCCGCGAATTTCTACACCTTGTGTTATGGCTGTGTGCAGCTGCACGATTGACACTTATTGATGCCCGTTTACCCTCGGCTGAGGATGTCACCACGTTGGATCGTTGCTTACAATGGATTGATTCCATTCCCTTGGCCAAGCAGTCGGCTGTCGTATGGGCATTGTTGCGCGTCTCTCCTTTTGCTCCCCCTCCTCCTCATGCCGTTCAACCATCCGCATAGTAAACTCGTTCTTGTAAGCTGTGACAGAACGAACTGTTTTTTTCAGTCTTTATTATCATATTCTGAAAAGCAAATGCATGCTCCAGCCGGCCAGCATCGGGCGCCAAACAGTAACCTCTACAAGCCGGTTTTGGCTGCACCCCCTGCTGTATTATTGGGAGCAGATGATCTGACGTCATCATCCTCATCATCGTCAAAATGCAAAAAAGAAACAGACGAATCGGTCATTGTTAAACTGCAAGAACTTGCCAATGCCTTGTCAACTCGGCCATGTGGTATGCGTTTGTATCGCCGGATGGCAAACGAGTCGAATGTGCGTATGCCTGCAAAACGCGGGTGAATGTCCATGAGTTTGGACCCAAACATCCGTGTCGCCGATGTTCGATGGTATCTCGAGCGCAAACCACGATATTCACCGCTTTGCCAATGAATAAAGAAATTCGTACCAAGTGGCTCGACGCACGCATTCCCATCTTGAGGAAATGGGCCCATGACAATTTACACAAGGTACCTGACAGTCGCCTTCACCGGGTCGGCTTTCAAGAGTACATATTGACTCCTACGACACTATTTACGCTTTGTTTAACGACCGACTGGCCCTAGCAAATTTTCGGATAACATATATTTTTTTGTCATTCATAAATGTGTCGTGTCAAGCATCAATGGACACGAGAGGAAGTGGATGCGCTTCATCATGCTGTTGCAGATGTTTGCGAATTTGCGAAATCACATGACCTCGCCCAGTGTCCGACTGATTATGCAACATGGCTTCGAGTTGCGTGCATCGTGGCCGAGCGAACCGGTCAACAGAGAATGCAGCCACGAGCATGTCGTCTGAAATGGGCTTCCTCTTCGACTGGAGGACCTCGACGATATCAACAACAATTAGAGCTGTCGACTGTTGGAACGGCCGCCGTGGTTGTCTCTCAACCCACGGAAGTATCCTCCTCGTCAGTTGAGTCGAATATTGTACCGATCAACAAGACCCGGTCACAGGATTGGCATGCTAGGTTCTCGCCGTCATTGCCTCTTCGAGGTCGACGGGGTCAAGGGGGATTAGTGTTCAGTGCTGAGTTTAAACGCCAAGTCTGGCGTATTGCACTGAATCATCGGTTTCAAAAAAAGAATGGAAATGGTATCATCATTCGTTGGAAGACCATGTGTGAAGATGTCGACCGGCTGCTCCAGGCGCGACCTGACCTAAATCCTCGCGATTCATGGCAAATCTCGCATATTTCATTGGTAAGTCTAATTAGCTCGATTGCCATGGAACAGGCAGCTGTATCGACATGAAATACAAATGATAAATACGTGTACATTCTAGCGTTCCATACGAGTCGAATTGATCGACGCGGCGGGACAGATACAAATACCATCCTTCCAAAATATAGACCAATCACATGCAGTGCCGAGATAGAGATTTGGAGTCACTCGAGTCCAGTCCAATAGAGTGCGTAAACTGCCGGTAGGCATGCATGGTGCGAATTGGGCGTGGACTAGTGGACTGCCATTGCCGTATTCGCACCGAATGTAGACAAAATCATTGATTTTCATTCCTTGACTAAAATTTGCAAGTGTTGATCGCATCGTTTCGTCGTACGTCATGACGCGAAAACCTGTCAAGGGAACATTCGATTTATGTCTCCATGTCAAGCCCAACGAAGGTATTGGCCTGGCCGGTTCCACTTTCATCCGTCCACAATAATCTTTCCATCCATGCCATGCTGTGGAGAAATAGATTGACTTGCCCGATTCCGACTCGTTAAATCCGAATGGAACGATATTTGTACCCGTTCTAAACATGCACCAAACATGGTTGAAAAACTGAAAACATGCCCAGTTATCGAATCGATGCAAAAATCGATCGCCTCCATACACAAATTCCATATCCATGATTGGCGCCTTGTCAGTGTCCCTCCGAACGGCAAACAGTTTCATTCCATTGTCGTCTTTCACGTCAATGGCTCCGTCTTCGGACCGATATACGAGGGCAGTAATGGGTGGGTAAACATACGCCACACGATGGATTTTAATCACATATTGATTCGTCTGCACAATTTGCATTTGTGCATTACACTTGCCATTGTCGACGACTTCTTCTGTTGTTGGATCAGGATTTTTCACACGTATAAACTCAAGATCCGTAATCGGATCACACGTGGAACAAAATCCACGTTGCTTATGGTCGACACGATAGGCATCAACAATCAACACGAGCTCCGGTAAAAGTTGTGTTGCCACCCATATCAATTCGTCACCTGTTGCTGACGGTGTCGTCATTGGGGCATGTTGGATATGATTGACAATGGATTGAAAAGGCAACTGTTTTTTTACTGGTATTTTTTTAGGAAACAAGGTACTTGTGAATTCACAATTCTCGTGTTTCTAAAGAAAAGCTCGTGCAATCATTAAAAACAAAAATGGTTGAATTTGTTCCGGGTCCCATGGTCAACTATGACGCACAGCTCAAGCTACCAGCGATGCTTGATTTCATTGCCGCAGCTGCTTCGTCATCATCATCATCATCATCATCATCATCAGGATTGCATGGAAAAACGACAAGTGGTGTGGAGGAATCCGATCAAGACACGGAAACATGGACACGTGATGGACGACCAATGGTCTACGCGAACAATGGACGCAAGATGTACGTCGAGGCCGACATTGCTCGGCGACATCCTCATTCGTTTTTCGGTGTTCAAGCACGGCTTGCATTCAATGCCAAGGACACGGGCACAAAGGACTCTCTCAATGCACGACCCGTGGAAGTGAACATGTCACCCGACAATTTTGACGCAATTGTACAATACGCTCGGAATGGATGCCTCACATTGCCACCGACTGCCATGCAACGCGATCGTTTAGACGAAGATGCCACTCTATTTATGCTGCCGGGACTGGTTGCCCGGCTTCGAGGTGCAACGACAGCTCCTCCCGCAGTTGGGTCGTCATCGTCTTCTTCTTCTTCTTCATGTACTCCCAATCTCAAGACGCCGCCGCCAGCAGTTGGGAGTGTCGATCAACCAAAAAAGGAAGGACCGTCGTCAGTTGTTGACAATCGTCTCATGGATATGGTTGGGTTTGCGCCGTCGATTTGCAGCGGATACACAGACCCGAAGAGTGAATGTGAAATTCGACGCAATGCAGATGTGACAATTCTTGCGGATGATTGGGTCGCACGTGCCGCGCTCTCTCGTGGCGCTGATGTGTCGGTATTCTTGGAAACTCAAATGATGGACATGTTTCCGAACCCGATCGTCTCAGCTTCGAGTTCAAGTTCGAGTTCGACGATGCACAAGACAACAATCTCGCCGGCAGCAACGGGTGTGTCTGATGCGAATGCTGGAATGGCGTGGCGACCTGTACCTCGAGTTGGCGAGTACGACCGGATCGCCGCGCAAAAGTTGCCAACCATCCAGGAATGGAGCCCAATTTTACTCGATGACACAACAATGTCATCATTGTCATCCACTGTACACGGGCCTCGAATTGTTGACACGCATGCACGGGCGGATGCAAATTGGATCATTCGATCCATGGGAGTACTTGACAATGTGAAGCTGTTTCGGGATTTTGGTTTGGTCGCTGTGGGCAAATGCGTTCTCGATGTCGTGGCGTTGCAACCACTTCGCTTGGAACTCACGACGGCAAAGGACTGCAACAGACGCAGTCCAGTATTGCCTCTTTCTGGAGTTACGGCCGTCCAACGGGTTCTCGATCGATTTGGAATCGATGCTGGTGCAGATGATCATGACTCTGCTTGTTCGGGAAATGTAGCTGCAGCTAAAACCGACTGTGGATATTCGAGTGATGGATGTGACGAAGAAGAAAAAGACGACTCCAGGCCCAAGTTGCAGTCGGCGATCCTGCGTGAATTAGCATTTGTTCATGCCACCGATCTTGTTGTGAACAACACACATTCGACAACAAAAGAAGGAGGATTTGCTGGAAGCCAGTCCGCGACCAGCAAAATGTTGACGTTGGTGGTGGTGGATGGTGCCATGAGACCAGCACGAGTCCTCAGTGCACTCGCTGCCTTGCATGCTCATTTGAGTTTGGGTGCATCGTCGGGAGACACGGTGCGTGTATTGCGGTCAAAATGGCATGTGTACATGCTTCCACCATCACCTATGCCCATTGTCCGCGTCTCTTTACAAGTTTACAAATCGTCTGCGCACGCGGCGCTTGCGGAGCCAGTCGACGCGTATGCGGTGGTTTGGAGATGGAATACAGGTCTCGGGCGCATGCAATTTGCTGGATTGCCGCGTGCTGCACGTACCATTTCCCGTGGTTACAACACGATTGACCCCACTCGGATGGGGTGGATGTATGAGCAAGCCTTGACAAGTGCTGTCACTTCTGGAATCCCATTGGCGGTGAAACCAGGGAACGCCGCGCTTCTAAATCGCTTGTCCAATGCGACATGGGTGTCAACTCCGCTCTCTGCGTTAAATGGGATGGATCGGTTCTTGCGTCTGTTTCAGTCTGGTACTGGCACGCGGTCCCGGATTGATGGATCCATGTATGCAATCATCGACCATTTGGTGCAGCGTTCTCAGAATCGGTATCGGTCTTGCGGTGACGTAGACAATGGAGCGTTCATGGCCCTTGCTGCCACGTCTTGTATCGTGGGCCAAACTCTGTATGACGCAATTGCTCCAAAGTCGGACGCGACCACTGCCTTTGAACGCGAGCCGTTTGAAATTCTTATGGAGCCACCGTCTTTCGCACGAGATCGCAGCGATCTATTACGCATGACAAGTCTAGAAGCTGCCGACACGGCCTGGTACGATGCCAAGACGGATCCATTTGGTGTCCATCCAGTGTATCGGACCCAAGTGATTGGGGCTGAAAAAGAAGAAAATGCAGGTGCATTGGCTGCGCTTGACAAAGTCGAGTGGAACCAAGCACTCGCTGCTGCGCGTCGTATGCGATATGAGGTGCTCGACCGTTTGCTCGAAAAATCAAGTCGTGCATTCTATGGATGGCAAAATGATTCCGCATTCTCGTCTGCTGTTGCGTCTGTGTCGGCATTGACAAGTACCGCCACAGCGTCACCAACCATGATCTCGAGCAAGCAAGACGACTCTATTCAATCCAATCTTCCGTTACCGACGCACATTGCACTCGTTCTCGCCGGAGGGAATATTTGCGCACCAGCTCTCCTGGATTCAATCGAAACGAGTTGTTGTCGCAACAAGTCAAGGGAAGGACGTCATTGACGAGAAGATCGTTTTTTGTAATATATTTTCGACCCATTTTTTCTTTTGCCAACGAACAAAAACTAGACAATGAGTCACGCATGTGGCGATTCCAAGGACGAATCTTCGTGCGTCAAGGCATGGCTGAGCATGTACCGAACCGGTCATACGCTGCCTAGTGATCCTTGTGATGGATATTGGACCCGGATGCAGGGAAAAGCCATCTCCTATGGACAGGGGATGTGGACAAAGGATGCTGTTGCGACGGTCAAGCGGGTTTCAAGTGAATTGACGAAGGCTGGGTTTCCGGTGATTATGGTCAATCGTGAAAAGGACAAGGATGCAGCATTTATTGTGCTACTCATTGCTGACCTAACGACGTTTCATCCCAATCACTTGCCTCGATACATTCGCGAATGTGGTGGCTGGACAGTTGTTGCCGATGACAATGCGCGAGCTGTGCTTGGGATTGCACGAGATATGGCTCCTCCGCCTGTTGCACAAAGCTCTTTGCCACCGGGTGGTCCCGGGATTCTCTAGTTTGTTCCATAAAATACAACATCCACAAAAACAACAACTACATTAAAGCACAACAACAATCATGATATAGTATCAGAAAGGAAAATCATAAGATGGGTGGCATGGCTTCTTCTTCTACTTCGACAGCGGCGCCTTCAGAAGCAAGTACCCCGTTTCCGATTACACTCAATGTACCCAACACAAACGGGCCTGTCGAACACGAGGACCTGCGGGGTCTCTTGCTCTCGGATCCGTCGCCAACCCAGGCATTCAAGACGTTACACATGACCATGTTTATGGAGATGAATGCCATGACGACCGCCGCTTACAACAATGCACGTAATGAGTTGGCGAATCGTCGCTATCAGCCAAATCAATCGATTCCTTGCATGTGGTCTTCTCCCGTCTTGGCGTGCCAGACACCATGGGGTGATGATGGTTCGTTGAGCATTTGGACGTTTGAAAACGAAGGGTGTATCGTGATTCAGCGCATTAATAAGCGCCACTTTTATCTTCCCGGTATTTCCAGTGAAAACGCTCTGGTTGTCGAGAGTGATTTGATCGCAGCCAACGGCGCACATTGGTCCATGTCTAGTCACGAGACAATCCACGAGGATTTATGGTCGCGCTGTCTGACGATGGAGGACATTGTGGATCGCACATGTGCACTTGCCCTGGGTTCTGACCGGCGGACGTGCACTTGGGGTGACGCGGCCAAGTGTATGCCCCCTCCCGAGTGGAAACCCGCGTCGCGCGTCTTGGCCATTAGCTTCGAGAGGATCTTGTCTCTGCAAAGAAAGATACCATTGGACATCAGCAAAAGCAAAAGCAGCAGCAGAGGCCGGTTGTCACTACAAGGTGACCCAAGTCTCCTCACGACGAACACGTGGTTTCGGGCTCGGCAACTTTGGCTTGTCGTGTCCACACACATTCAGCATGTACCCATGGCGAACGAAGTGCTTCGCTATGCTGGGATGGATGCGTCGACGACCGACACCGTCCGTCGTGACGACGGAGACGGTTCACCATTTCCTGGCCAAGTTCAATTGCATGACATTTATATGTGTCGTGTGTACGATCGGTATCTCCGTCAACAGAAATGCTGGATGGATTGTCAAGAAGCTGCCATTGCCGAACTTGGTCGTACATGGCCACGTATGTCCTTTCTTTCCTTGTTTTCAGTGGGGTGACATGCCCTTGTTGTTGTGTTTTAGGACATTGCTTGAGAGGGCTAAAGTATGAGCAAACTGTCTTGTCGTTGGCTATCACCGCCATGAAACACAATCTCGAGCTCGAGCGGTCCAACGGCTGCTCTACGCGACAACAATCAAATGGAAGATGTACATGACACGAGCGACGTGTAGAATAAATTGTTGAAGAATAAAATTTTTTTAATCATACACAATTCTTGGTGGAAGACAATCACGCCGAGCTTGAATATGAATAGCTCGGCATCCCTTCGTTCTAGTCAGTGTGGTAGTGGTAGAATGCCTTCATTGGTTTATTCTGATGATGGTTTATTCTGATGAGATACAGCGACCATAAAAGGTTCAAAAGGTACAAAAGTAAAGAAGGATTGCGGATTCAATCATGTTGAACTCGACATTGACATTGAGTTATGAAACATGTTTCATTCTCCTTCTCCTAGTGGTTGTAATCATCATTGTCCTTGTCATTATTGCTTCCTATGGCAATAACAACAACAAGAGTTGTTGCCACACCCACAAGCAAACGTGTTCGTGCCACGCTTGGCGAGTTGCACCGCTCGAACAGCCATCGAGTTATTATCCAGTGACAGTTCAATCGGCATCCAAGCAAGCACAACGAAAACAGAAAAAGGAAGAGGACAAGACCGTGATTCCAGTGGTGCCCGTGATCCCGGCCAATGTCAAGGAAACCGTGGCCAATTCATACATTGTCGAGCTACGACCCGTTTCAGCGGCTTTGAAGCAAGCCGACGGTCTGTCTGCCCAGAGTGTCGATGATGACGATAACGATGCCAAGCACGTCTTGCCACTTGAAAAGGCAGAAGATGTCGCCAAGCGTATGCTTTCAGGGTTCAGGTCCGTGTCGGCTCTGTCTTCAGGAGCCGCCGGATCACCAGCGTCACCGACATTAACTCCGGAATTGACACATGCCTATGATCATGCCTTTTATGGGTATGCTGTGGACAATGTGAGTCCAGCCACCTTGGCCGCTCTTCGCTCCCATGAACAAGTGCTCGCCATTCATGAAAATGGAGTGGCGCACATGAGTTTGCTTCCTGGTGAAGTCCCTCGTGTCGTTCCTATCCACCACGAAGACGATGGTCATCATCGCGACGGCAATGATGCAGATCCAATCCTGTCAGCCGCGGCTGCCCAGCCCACCGTCCAAGCGACAAAAGTCTTGCCATGGGGCGTGATTCGTATGGGCGTGCCCTCCAGTTCACTAAAGCTGTCGGCGGGCAAGACTCCGACTCCGGTCAATGCTGAAGTGTGGCATTTGGATACAGGCGCGGATCTTGCCAATCCGGATTTGAACATTACGTTCTCCAAATCCTTTGTTGGCACGAAAACGGCACAAGATTTGAATGGACACGGTACCCATACGGCGGGTACGGTTGCAGGGCGTGGTCTTTTAACTGCCAACAATACCATGCTTGTGGGAACCGCACCGGGTGCCCAGTTGCGTGTTTTGCAAGTGTTGAATGCCAATGGGTCGGGAACGTTTGCACAAATCATTGCCGCCGTGGACTTTGTGACTGCCTATGCCAAGACCAAGCCCCAACAACGCCACATTGTGACGATGAGTTTGGGCGCCGAAGTCGGCACAACCGCTTTGAATGCACTCGACTTGGCGGTTGCAAAGTCCATCAGTTCGGGTGTCCTCTATTGCATTGCTGCAGGCAATTCCTCATCAGATGCGTCTCGCTCGTCGCCTGCTCACACCCCGGGAGTTCTCGCCGTGGGCGCCATGGACTCGCTCGGCCGGTTTGCAGGGTATTCCAATCGAGGCAGTAAAGTGGGGATCGAGGCACCGGGGACGGGTATCATTAGCGTGTGGATCAACAATTCAGCTGCCATCATTTCTGGAACAAGCATGGCCACTCCTCATGTTGCCGGATGCGCAATTCTTGCTCGCAAAAAGTTCCCCTCGCTAAGTGTTGCCGCTCTGCGTCAAAAGGTGATTGATGTGTCCGCACCCTCGACCGCCAATCCAGCCGTCAAGAATCTGCCTAGCAATACGACCAATCGTTTGTGTTGGGAAGCGGTGTTTTAATACATAAATCTCATGTCATTTTTGTCCTAACTATCTAGAAACGGTGTTTTTGTTTCTTGGACACATCCTTGTGCTTGTGTTTGAAATTGGAGAGTTTCGTCGATACGGAAGGAGGTTGTGGCACGACAACATTTGATGATGACGATGATGACATACGAGTAATGGCTGCATAGGATGATGAAGTTAGACGTGTTGTCGGAGACACGGTCCACGTGTCCATAAAGGACCAGAGGATTGTCAGAATCTTCATGTCGAGAATGCGTACCGATTCAAACACCATGGCGCGTCCATGACCCACTTCGACCCACCATTGACCAAAAACGTGTGTTTCTTGGCGCGGACAATGCACAATACCCCCTTTCAAAGCTTCATCGGGTCGCACGGGATGATGGTGTGCACACGCCGTGTGACTCGAACCCGACGCAACGTGTGGCAATCGCATGAGCGCATCAAACTTCGGACATCCAAAGTCGCCAATGTCAATCACAGTGTCATGCGGACGCAGCAATCCAGTCTGACGCAAATACACGGATTCTTGTCCGCCTTTGAAGAGAAAGACGGCGCGCGGACTTAAGAACCGACATGCCTCGACGAGTTGCTGAAGAGCGTCGATGAGTTGAGTGGACCAATAGACGGGCCACGTTGATTTGGCATATGTGTTTTCAGTTGGGTTGATTTCCAATCCCGTCAAGTGATCGTGAACGTAACGCACATTTGCAAGAGACGTATCCAGCGGACACATGTCGGGCGAGTCGATAAAATACGTGGATCCGCATGTCCAGCTTTCCGCGCCCAAGGATGCCACGCGCATTGACGGTGCCATGGCCCATCCGAGCTCGCGCGGACGCACCACTTGATCCATGTCCAAATAGAAATCCATGTCTAGAACCACAATGACTGGATCGGACAGGAAACTCAACCGCGCAAAGGCTTTGCCCATCGCGGGATGGATGCAATCGGTTGCATGATGTTGAAGCAGCCAGCGTGTACACGCACATGTACACGATGCGAGTGGCCACGGACATGCATCGGCATGGCCATTCATATGTTGTTTGTCGACAAGAAGAGAAAAAACCAAGGTGCTTTACACAAAAAAGAGAACCACTGTCCCCAAACAAAAAGAGAGGTTCGGAAAAGACAACAAACATATTTGAAATAAGCGCGTCACAATCCCACATCAACAAAGAATGAAACGAAATTCAGTATCAGCTGCTGCTTCTGCGGCAGTGAATACCAAGACACCCACAACGACGAATGCAGATGCAACGACCCGTCGAACAAGTGCGGGATATGAACAGCGGCGGACACGGTATGCGGCCATGCGGAAATTTCCGGAAATGCTCGTGTTGCACAAGGAGTGGTGGTCGCAAAAAACGCTCGACACGCGTGAAGCGTTGCCAGATGCACGCACTCTCGATGCGCGAGGCAATGCATTGTCGCTTGCCGAGCTCAACATCCGTACCAATGTGGGATCGATGGATGGTGGCGTGAGCAAAGCCGCAGCCTCGCGCATGAATCCGACTCAGTTTGATACCTACATTGCGTGCTTCAGTACGCGTGCACCGCCGTTGGAATACCGCACCATTCAAGACGTTGTGGTGGCCATGCATGATGGTGGATTCTTGGTTCTTGAAGTCACACTGCCTCCAACCGAGTCGAAAGACGGTGGTTACGCCCGCGGCCGCATGTACGTGACCGGACTCATTGACAAGGAGCTGGCCGATTACGTCAAGATTGTCCTCGACGAATCCTTCGAGTATGACACGTTCGTGACGAATCCCGGCCCATGGCTCAACGTACCCAAACAAACCAGTGGGCCATTACCACGGATCGAAGCGCCGCCTGGCATTGAGTTGTGCGTGGCATCCCATGGAATGACCGCATGGGCGGCTCCCAATGGTATTCGCACGTTTCAGAAATTCCCGTATGGCAACAAATTGCAAGATTTGCGTGACTTTTTGTCCGTGACAAATCCCACGCTGTTGCGCCACTTGAGCCGTAACACCGTACAAATGACCATTTTGGACCGTGTTGAAAACCGCACGACTAAACCGCTGCAGTTCATTTCGCGCGTGCTCCGTAACCGCTTCAAAGTCGACAATGTGGAAAGTCGCACCAAGGGCGAGAATTTCTATCGACCGGCACAAGTCGGCTTGCATCGAGAACGTGAACTCTGTGAACGCATCGACTACACTCGCATGGCCCAAAAATACGATCCATCTGTTGATGTCGTGGAACTCATGCGACTCACTCTTGAACAGTTGCGGGATCGTGCCTATCACATGAAAGACGTCTATGACACTGCGCATCATCAACATCCATCTTCACCGCCGCCTGCTGCTGCATCTCCGTCGCCCAATGTGAAGAAGACCACCACCACCACGACGGAACAACAATCAAAACGCATGTCGGTTCCTGTTCCACCAACACCGGCAACCCTCATCCCAGAAGATGAGGAGGTTGCTGATGAGGATGAAGACGATGACGATGATGATGACGACGACAAACAAAAGGATCAAGGTCCAACGACAGCCGCTCCCAATGCTCCGGGTGAGCCCGATGATGATGACGATGATGAGGACGAGGATGAAGGTGGAGTTGTGCATGAGAAAAAGGAAGAAAAACAACAACAACCGAAACCCGTCGTGACTGTCGCAGCGGTACAACTTCCGCCTCCTCTACCTGCAACGTCACCGCCCGTCGTCGTCCCACGCATTCGTCGACGCCGTCCAGCAACGACTACAACTGTATCCGCTCCAGTTCCTATCGCTGCTGCTGCTGCTGTCGCTGCTCCTGTAGCCAATGCGACCCTGACTGTATAAGAGAGAAAAAGAAGGAAAGAAGGAAAGGTTTGTTTTGAAAAACAGTAGTTAGACATTGCCTGAAGGCATCAAGGCACAGAGAGAGAATGTGTCGTGGAAGAAGGACAGCAACGTTGACGTCCGTGACGATCCTGGACAACCAAATAGATTTGTGCCGCGCCCGTGACAAACAAAAGGCTGATAAATGCCGCACCGGGCGCCAAATTGAGACGAATGTGAAAAGGAAGCAAAAATCCAATAATGATAATGGCCACCCATGAGACACCCGTCCATATGCGCAACCAAGACGTCCACCGGGTTGGACTACCAGCGACGAGCAGGAGAAAGATCAACACCAGAAACAGAATGACGAGACACACGATCATGGCAATGGTGACAGCCACAGGTCGTGTCGCCCACCCTTCCATGGCCCGTTTGGCCGCATCGACGTATTTGGGATTGATTTTCGCCGGTTCACATACGTTGCCACATTCGCCCGAACAACTCGGCATTTTTACCCGGACGATTGATGACTTACCCTCTTTAATCTCGACTTCCTTGACCCGCAAGTTGAACAGCGGTTGTCGTCGTTGTCGCTGCAGCTGCACCACGGGGCGGTCGAGGTGCGGGCGGTCGCATCGTTTTCGTGTCTTGTCGTTTACTGCTTGTGCTGGTCGCGCGGCGGGGGGTCCTGGGGTACGATGAAGATGAAGACGACGACGATGAGGATGAAGATGACGATGATGACATCATTTGGTCATATTCTTGTTTTTGGCGTTGTTCATGAATGGCCAGATCGGTGCGGGCAATGGACAAGGAGCGAAGATACGATCGCAAATTCGGTGGAGCAGGAAGGTTCATGCGTTCAAATTCCCATTCGGCGGGCCGTGGAGATTGCGTCAACGCATACATACTCGGTTCCAATGCAAGACGATCCGTTTCCGCAAGTGCACGCTCCGCAACGTCACGCGTGGCAGGCGCGTCTTCGTCGACCATGCACAAGAGCGTGCGTTGGTTGAACGTGCCCTGAGATTGAAAGAAGTTCTTGAGTGGATACGAAATTTGCATCGCATGCACCCTTTGTCCAATCATGCACACTTGACACGTGCGCAAACCCGTTTCAATGGAGCCATGCGCAAGACTTTTGCAATGACCACAGACCCAGCCAGGAAACGAATCGCTTTTGGGGCCCCAGATTTCAGCCAACCAACTTGGCATGCCCATGGCAATGCAATTGTCACCTTCCATTTGACCGAACCGCAAACCGCCATCTCGCGCACGTCCGTCGTCCGCTTGTCGTGTGTTCATCTTGATCGGACCACGATCGCGTGCGTGGATTTTCAAGCGAGTTAGATGATGCAACGCCTTGACTTCCATGCATCCGACGAAAATCGGCTGTTCAGTCAATTCACCCGTCGTCCCATTGATGTGCCGTTCTAAACCGAGTGGATGCATGCCCAACGCCATGAGTACCGCGGCTGCATCAATGAGGCGATTTTTAGCCGTGTCGGTCAAGAACGCGGTCGCGTCCGAGTGGCGGGCGACAAATGCGGCCGCTTTCTGAACATGCATCTGATGCAAATGACCGGCTGTCAACCGTGCCAAAATGCCGATGGGGTTCAATACAAAGCCAAGTGGACGTCCAGTCACGCACGAATAGTACTGATCCACCATGCGCCGCAAAATGCCGCACGTGCCTTTTTGCCCATGGGACGTGGCGAACTTGTCCCCATCTTCACACAAACACAAGGTGCGCACCACCACTTCCATGACGACGTATGCACCTCCACCCATCACCCACGTCCGCACACTTTGCACCGTGCCGCTTTGATCTCGGACGGCAATCGAATCGTCGTGGACAATCACGTCGGGCTTTTTCGGGGGTTCCGGCAATGCACCGTCTTGTTGATCCCACGTTGTGTTGGGTTCGATCGCCGGCTCACTATACATGCGTCCAATCACAATGTCACCCGCATCGACACGCGTGCCGAGTTTTGGCGCACCGGTGTCTTCTTCAATCTTTTCGTAGGAAGCCAGCTGCCTTCCACGTGCTTTGACTGGCGCTCGACCGTACCACTCCACGCGACCGTTCACGGATCTGGTTTGTACAATGGCACGATAGCGACGCTCCATGCAAATGCGTAGAAAGGAGCGCTCCGACACCTCTTTTGTGATTTCCCAGGAATCCTCCATCGTGTATTCAGTCGCGGAAATGCCCATGATGACGGTGTTGCATGTGCTCACATCGCTCAATTGACAGTCGTTGGAAACGCGTGTGACGGCCATGGGTCGCTGTGGATACTCGAGCAAATGCTGTAAAACGCGAACGCGGTTCGGATTGATGAGACCTTGAAAGGCTTGAGTGCTCATGGACGATGCCAAAATGGACCGCGCGGGACTGTTGCGGTCACAAAACGGATGCAGATTCGCTACGAGGCCCATGAGATGCGACGGATCGAGTTCGAGATGCGACGGTTGTTCACCGTAGCGACTGCGTTCGACAAAATCCTGAATGGAAAACGAGACGGAGGCCGCTTGCAATTCACACGCATCGCAAAACTCCAAGAGACCGTGGCGCAAAGCGTCGGTAAAAGACCAGGTGTGTGCGACAGATGCGTACTGAAACAAGGCCTTGATGCGGAGCAAGACGCGAACGTTTCGCCCTTGTGCTGTACGGACGCGGATGACATGGTCGTCACGGTACACGCTGATGTATGGAGACACGGAAAGCGACAGCTTTAACGCACGCAACACAGACACGGCAACAGCGGGTGTGCGTGTACGCCAAACAGGGGCTCCATCCACTTCAACCATGTGATAATCTCCGGTGCTGTGGTGTGGCTTCTGTGCAGCAGAATCGGTCTCCATGGTTTCAATGGGTTCAAATGTATCGGGTGGCACATGCTTCTGCCACACAATGAGCAGAGCAATGCGAAAACACGTTGGAGACACGGTCGCACCCATGGCCGTGTCACATGACACGCCACACATGAGTCCTTCGGGCGTTTTGATGACGCACTTGTCTCCATATGCAGCTTCTTGCACCTGTCGTGAATTGACGGCGCGTTTGCGACTCTTGGCATTTGAAGCGGATGCAGCGTTTGAGCGGCGGACACAACTCACTTCCGTGTAAAAATTCGTCTCTTTGACTGCCTGCGTCACTCCTTGTCGTCCCGTCTTGTTCCGACTCACTGTCCACACCCCTTTTGACGCCGACGTGTCGACTTTTGCCGTCCACTTTTCTTCAGACAAGGCGGCCGTAAACACGATCGGTTTATGCAATTCCAGAGTTTGTCGCAGATTGCGATCAATTTGCGGGTGCACGTGACCAAGCAAGCGACGAGAGTAGGAACCCCATAAAACGCCCGCGCTGTCGACCCGCTGGTTGACGTGATCGTCTTTTGAATCAAAGAACGCAAATCCACATGCTTTCATCAAGACGCGATGAATGGCCATGGCCAAATACATGGCTTTTGCCGCACGATAGCGGTAGCTGAGACCAATGTGTGGAAACAAGTGTTTGGACAGAAACTCACCATACACAAACTTCAATCGTGCCTCCACATCGAGTTTGTACTTTTCAGCTCGATTCGCAATGTACAAGCACGCATCCACTTCCGTTTTCACCGTCCGAGGATGGCGGTAAATCATCTTGCGCAGCAAGGGTTCAAACACGTCAGGATACCAATGGGCACCGGCCACTTTGCGCACGATTGCCATGATTTGCGATGGATGAATGCCAAGCGCTAGCCATATGACGGTTGGATACAAGGGAATCTTGAGAAACTGGAAATGCATGATGAAGAAGCGGCCGCGATACCACGTGTCCCGCTTTGACTTGGCCAAGCGAATTTTCACGGTGGCTGTGCTCAGACTCTTTAGGGCCGGATGCACGTTGCGGATTTCTAGAAGAATGGCACGATTCATCATCTCCTTGGCGTTGCGAAACGCACGAGCATGGCGCGCTTCATACGGTTCATTGATGTCGGGCCATTCGCAACACGATTCGTCGTCTGTCACCACCGTGCTCGCTCCGCCGGGAAACAAGAACATTTCATTGAATGCAAGCGTTTCCAATTTCGGCATGAACAACGCCACTTTTTCTTGCAACTTGCCACCGTCATCCACATGCTCTTCGTATGCAAACGCTTCGGGCTTTTCGTGTCCGGATGCACGACGATCCGCTGCGGACATGGTCATGACCGGAACCCGAAACAGACGATGACGCAAATGCAGCAACCGGTGTTCCAGCGTCCATGTTGTTGACCAGTTGTCGGGCAACTTGTAACGCCGAGCGTGTCCACGAATCGGCGCGCCGCCGCTTCCATCTGCCGGTGGTCTGAAAATCCACTGGGCAATGTCGACCACGACACTTGCACTGTACGGCCACATGGCTTGTCGCGCATCGTGACACGTCATGGGAATGTGTTGCTCATGATCGTCTGTCGCACGCATTGTCGGTGGTGACACGTAACACGCCACGAATTTGAACACGTGAATGCGGCCTTGTCGCCAGTCAATGACATCGTATGACGATGACGATGGTGTCGTGGCTGCTGTTTTGGAATTGGGTCGTCGACGCGTGTTTTCTGGAACGTCAACCGCATTGAGGGCAGGAATGAACATGAGAAACGGTTTCAAGCGGCGCACTTGATGGTGCAGTTCACGAGTGATCCATGAATTGTATGAACTGAGGTGGTGGTGCACGACCCCCATGCGACGCACGGATTCATGCACCAAGTGCATGCGTACACTTTCCAGTTGTACCGCGAGTGGACTTGCCAAATTGCCGTCGCCAAGGCTGGCGACCATGTTTGCCAGTTCCGGTCGTGTCACGACTTGGGTCGCTCGATCGGCATCGAATCGAACGCGAAATCGGCGCATCCCTTCCGACGATCCAATCGGCGCTGGACCTCCATGTTGAGGCACGCATGCCGTTGCCTCGGCGTTGATCATCACTCCTTTTTTTGGATTCTTGTGTGTGGGACAATGGGTAGAAAAAAATGGAGTTGGTCGTGTTCAGGGTACCACCATTTTTTCGATGCAAAGCATTGGACTGTTGTTGCCAAGTCCGACTTGCAAGGAATTGGATGCATGTTATGCAACGCCTCAACTGTTGACATGGGCTTCGTTTCATGAACATGCCATGGTGGTGAAACAAGAGGGAAAAGAGATCTTGTCGTCGTCGTCGTGGTCAGCGGTCAACAACATGGGGGTACAATTGATTCTCGGTCGGGGCGGCGTTCAACGAGATGCTTGTCGAGGACTGGCACTCTTGAAACGGGCGGCTGAGCACGATCTAATGGCCAAGAACAATGTGATTGTCTGCATGACGGTGCCGAGTGTTGCCAATGCAGCGGATGAAACGCCAATGACCCCTGAATGGGCAGCGCATGCATTCGCTGAATTACAGACGCCGCGTGTGAAACGTGTGCACGATGTTGTATGCTACAATGCAGAATGTTGTGGTACGTTGAGCCGAGCTGCATGTGTGCGACTGGTTGCATTGACTGAAGATCCATTCGTTGATGCAGTGGTCGTCGGTGCAACGCTTTTGCTCTTGTCACGCCAATATTATCGACTCCCAATATCGAGTCCGAATGCAATGAATTTGTTGGTACAAGCTGCATCGGCACCCATTTGCTTTCCACCTGCAGAATATGATGTTATTCACAACCACATCCATGAAATGTCAGAGGTCCACGCGCATGAGTGGATGCAGCTATACTTTGTTCCTCAGATGCAACCTCATTGGACGTACTCGGAGGAACAACTCCATGAAATTCGATTAGTTTTTACGAAAATGATGATTGGTCATGCTGCCGCGCATGGATGTCGGGAAGCACAAGTAGACATGGCGAGGTATGATCGAAAATCTGATCGATCCTATCGATGGCTGCGACTCGCTGCCGAGCATGGAAATGCAAACGCGTGGCATGTGTTGGGTCTTCGTCATGCCGGACCTCTGTGTTTTTATCGAGCCGCAGAACTTGGTTCCAAATACGCGACGATATTTATCAAGGCAGACCCGAAAGGTCATAAGTACCATCATCCTTTAGAACCGATTCTCAAAAGATGGTGATCAGTTGTTTGTGTGTGTGTGGCCGCGAAAGAAATCCTGCCAGTTGTGTTTATTGAAAGTATATTGTCAAAATATGGCTAGATGAATCAATCATGTCCTGGGACGGGTGATCCAAAAGTGTGCGCAACCCGGCGAGTCCATCACTATCGCGCGCAATCAAAACATGCGGATTTGCCGCTGCAAGGTCGGATCGATGTTCACGTTCACCAGAAGCTAAAATCGCAGCAAGTGCATCGAGAACAATGCGCAAGAGTTTGACAGTCGAGAGTTTGATTAAGGCACACAACGGCGGAATGACGCCTTGCTTGACCAAATACTCGATTTGTGCAGTTGTTCCCGTCAAAACATAATTGTAGACGACATATAATGCATTGCCTTGAACGCTGGCCACGTCCAAACGGCCCGTCATCGCTTTCGCATCCAGTGCGCCAGTACTCATGAGACGAACAACGTACGGTATTAGATTTGCATCAATGACCTTTTGAATGCATTCGGCATCATCGGCCACGATGTTGCTCAATGTAAAACACGCTGATATCTGGGCCTTGGGATTTGCGGATGGTGTAAGGAACGGAAGGAGGCATGCAAGAACGTCGGTGTTCAGAAGCTGGAGGGTTTGATCATGCGTTCCCGACGCAAGGTTGCCCACGAGTCGACGAGCCGGTACTTGGACTTGTCTCGATGGGTGTTCGAGCAATTTAACGACATGCGTACAGACATTCATGTCCAGAATCGCTTGGATTTTGGTATTGTCGTGATCATTGTCGGTCAGAGATGCCAGGGCCCAACAGATTTCAGAATTCACTTCGCTGTCACCGTTGTATCGATTTTGTTGATTGATGAGAAGATCGGCAAGAAGAGGCATCGCGGATGAAATCGAGTCATAATTGGGCGACAAGCGAAATAAATTCGCCAAGAACCAAACACCGATCCGAAGTGTTGCCAGAGACGGAGCTGATGCGGCTTGAAGTTTGGTGACAATGATTGGGAGCACACCGGTCGCAAGAACCATGTCACGGTACTTGGCCGATTCACCCGCAATGTTGCCGAGACCCCACATGGCTTGATCGAACACGTCGGATGACTTGCTCGTCTTGATACAGTGCATGAATGCATCAATTGTCTTGTGCCGCACCAAAAGGCGGACATGAGCTTCTTTTTCCACGGCAATGTTGGTGAGAATCCAGCCCACTTCAAAGAGGAGAGTGTCCGGTGTTTTAGGACACGTCAACATGCGCACGAGATGAGGAACCATTCCGGTTTTCACGACATGGTCAACCGGCGGGTTCTTTTGTTGAAGCAACTGCCGAATTTCGGTCGCCGCAATCAATACTTGTGCACCGTCGGTGCTCTTCAATTGTTCCGCCAACTTGTTCACTAACAAACACAACACACATTGGTGGAATAAAACAAAACGAGAGGAAGAGGAAAAACAATTCTCAATAATTATGCTCAAGAAAAAAAATGACTCGATACTGGTATTTGTATTTTTTTTAATTCATCCACGCACACACCCAGACGCTTATCATGCCGAGCAAATCTACGCGGCGACGACAGCGAGGACACAAGTGTGCGTCTGAATCCACGGCAAATGTCATATCTCGTTTGCCAGCCGGAACATTGATTCCTACTTCTCTACCGATTTCAGATCCTCCTGCTTCTGTTCGTATTGATCATGTTGTTGTCGTTGGAAAAACGGAAGAACCAGTGGTATCATCATCATCAGTGGCGATGAAGATGACAGTCCCGTTGGGCCTTGATCATGACCTTGGCGGATGCGGCAGTGGCAAGGTTGAAAAGGCCGGGCGAATTGATGGGGTCCAGACGATTGGACAGCATCGAGCCTACATTCGGTCTTTGGTCCCCGACATGCGATTGATTGGCGCGGATGGGGAGAAACATGCGGTTCCCTGTATTTCATCACTTGTCATGCATCATTCGCCAATGATAAAAGCCGCAATGGAAAAGAATCGCTTTGCGAATGCGACGACTCATGATGTACGCGTCTCTGGCCTGACTGGACCCGAATTGGAACATCTGGTCCAGTGGTGGTATGAGGATGTACAGAATCCTGCCGATACAATGTTGATTGAAAATTGGATTACGAATAGTGTGAATGATGTTCACAAACATGCACCTCGGTTTGGATCACTCGATCCGGCATTACAAGTCCTCAAAATCTCCGATATCACCATGTTGCGCGCATGGCAATGTGCGCATGAGCTCATGGACGATCGATTATTGACTGCCTTGATGACACGTGCGACATTTCGCGTCAACTTAATGGTCAAGATTATCGATAGCGAAAGTGGCGCGGGAATCCGTGTCAAAAAAGAACAAGTTACACATCTTTCAAAGGAATGCTCTCTATGGCTCCACGTTTGGGCAGTCGTGACTGCACCTGGCATTCCCGATGCCATGACCAAGGCGTGGCAACCATTATGTGAAACGGCTGTATTGATTGGTCTAACGAATCGCGTCGATCTGTATGATAGTTATCTGACTCTGCGCTCGGGAGAGCAATCTGTCTTTTTTCAATCACAAGTCGCCCCTTTACTCGACCGTGTCGCCTCGCGTGAATTCTTGTTACGTGTTGCGCTTTCCGGGTGTACTCGTACAACTTAGTGATGTAGTTAAGTAAACATCGATCTAAGGCATGTCCGACTCGATTGCGGCCATCATTGTGCTTCTCTTGTTATTGGTCGTGACGATTGTCATTGTATTGGCCGTCCAAAGTCCATGGAGTCGGGGGCAGGGATGGTGTCGAAAACCGGCTCGACATGCCAACACATTCAATGTCGGCGTCACTCCAGCCGGGATTGCAATCACTAACGATGGACGACATGTGTTTGTGGCCAACAACAACAATTATACGATTCCTGGATCGGATTCAGTCACGGTCCTCGACACTCGGCAAAGTCAGCCTGTGACCACCATTCAAGACGTCTCGTTTGTTCAACCGTACACGGTGACCATGAATGCATGCAGTACGTTGGCCTATGTGACCAACAGTGCGAGTCCATTGACCGTTGCAGATGCGGGTACGGTGACGGTAATCAATGTCAAGACACGTGCTGTGGATCATGTTTTGAGCGGATTTGATGGCCCGTCGAGTTTTGTCTTGGTCAAGAATGGCGAAGCTGCCTATGTTGGCAACTACGGCGCTGATGGCGGTGTCGGCAGTGGCAATGGAAACACGATCAGTGTTGTGAATTTGTCGACGCGAACGATTGTCGCGACCATTGTCGTTGATCAGGCACCCGCTGCGATGACCGCGTCGCCCGATGGTAAGTTTGTGTATGTTGTCAATTATGTGGATGGCAATCCAGGAACGGGCACGTTCCAAGTGATTGATACGGCATTGGATACAGTCGTGTTTACGCTCGGTGGCGGATTCTCGGGTCCGTTTGGCATTGCTGTCGCACCGAATGGTAAGCGAGCGTATGTCACGAATTTCGGCAGCAACAATTTCGAGCCATATGGAACGACGGTGAGTGTGGTCAACCTCAAGACCGTACCCCGCGTGGCCATTGAGGCCACCATCTCGGTTGGCATTCAACCTTCGGGTGTTGCCGTGTCCAGGGACAGTCGCACGGTGTATGTGTCCAATTACAATACGCTGTATAATTCACCAGCCTTGACAACGCTTGTCCCTGGACAAGGAACCGTCAGCGTTATTGATGCCAAGACCCGCAAGGTGTGTAACACGCTCATCGTTCATCAATCGCCGGCCAATGTCGCTTTATGTAGAGACCGATTGTTTGTGAGCAATTACACGTCCAATACGGTTGTTGAGTTGCTAGTCTAGCAAAAAAAGCTTGTAAATTCATTTATGTGTTCGAAATGACCTATTGATGGTCGAGAGACCGACATGTTGGACGCGGCGCACGCATGATACGTGACCAAAAGTACCACATGAACCCACCAAGCAATGTCGTCAGAATTGCAATGCCCATGTATAACCAGACCGTCTTCATTTCCGACTCGAATGACGCCGTCAATCCGACAGATACCATAAACCATATCATGCCCGTGAAGACATCTCCCCGGACGAGACTATAACAACCCCTGATCCACGCCCAGATCACCAATACCGATGCACCGATACCGATGACCGAGGACGTCATTCTTTCCGATTGAGTTTCCAACCTTGGATGTCGAAATAACAAAAACGATTCGCGCGGGTTCAATTAACACCAACACAGGAAATGAGTGGGGATCAACAGTACATGGACATGCCAAGGCGTGTAGGCGGCGCGCGTCCGCGTCCCGCACGTGCCCCACAAACCGAATTGGGCGAGTTTGGATATACGTATGGTATTGGCCAATATTGTGGTTTACTGCGCAAGACGGTTGACCGACGTGGACATGCAGTTTGGGTTCCGATTCGTGCGAGTTCCATTGTTCCCGAGTCGGCTCGCAATCAAGTGAGTGCCGCGCAGCAACAATGCATGCGCGACATTCCCGACAATTCTCGTCCGAAAGGACGTCGTCGACCAGCTCGTGCTCGTCGTGGAGGTGCAGCACCACCCCTTCCGCCTCGTCGCATTGTATGGGACTAGCTGTAGAAAGGAAATATAATCTATATTTTTTTGTTGAATCAGTCTTCGGAGAATCACAACATGTCGACTTGGAACATGGTGTTTACGGAAATGCGACGGCGAGCAGTCTGTCCGATTGACATCATCGCACAATTGGAAGCGTTGAAACATGTATGTGAACAACTAAAACAAATTCGTATGGGGACGAAATGGCCACGAATGGATCAATTCATTTATCTTGAAATGAGCGTGAATCGAGCTATTGACCATGCAATGCGAGGACCCTATGTCGTCATTCCGTCATCCAACATCATCGCGACGGGGCTTGCCGTGTAATATCTAGCATTGCAACACTGTACCGAACATGTTTGCATAGTATGCTTCGTATTTCAATTTCACACGTGGAGTACAAACACACGGATCTGGATTGTGACCGTGTGTTCCACACGCACGACATCGTAGACATAAGCAATTTCGTTCATTTTTTGTGAAAGAACGGTACATCGAGACGACGATGACGATCAGAAGGAGCAGAAGGAGCAAGATGCATGTGATGTATGGAATGCTGAAGATGCATGTAATCAATTTCTTCCGACTAGAAGAGTATTCCATTCAACGGAACACTAGAACACGAATTAATTTATCAACAAAGAGACTAGAAAGGAGTCACAGAATCAGCAATCGGATACCATGCATCAAGTGGCATCCATGGACGCGGGGAAAATCCGCCGACTTTTTTCAATGTGGATAACATATATTCTCCGACTAGCGGTCCGACAACGAGTGCAGGCATCTTGCTGTCGACAGCATGTTTGCACAAGAGAGTAACCAATTGTGTCCCCCATCCTTGACGGCGACGGTCCTCCGGAATGGACACGTGCCACAGTCGAAGAAATTGATTGTGACCCAGAGTGCCGTATTCCATGCAAAACGTATTTTCTTTGTTTGTCATTCGACATGCACGGGGGTGATTGTGCAATGCTCGTTTCACTTGTTCGAGTACATCTTTCATGGTTGTTTTCTCTCCAGTGAGGATCGTGACGGTTGCTTCCGGTGTTTTCCATGGAGTGGTATACTCCGCGGAAACGGTCTTTTCCAGCCGATACATGTCGTCTTCCGTCAAAACTGGCCTTTTCGGCATGTCTTGATCCATATTCTTGACCACTTGCACGTCGGACGCCTTGACGTTATCATCATCATCATCATCAAGTGATATCCCTGGGCGTGCAAACACTTTTGCTAAATCTTCATCACCACATGTTGCTGCAATGTGGAAATTCTCAGCAGTCATGGGCTGCACTCCAAGTTCTTTGCACAATTTCTTGTGGGATTCGAATGATTTCATCACCCCTTCATTCCACTCGGCCAAGGCCGAAGAATTCATTTTGAGAAGAAGAAAAAAATGAAAACCCGAAGAAAAAAAGAAACATACTTGATTTTTTTTCTGAGAATTCATCAGAATTCAATTCAGTGTTCAATCGTCATGGCGTCGACAACAGTGACGGCTACGTCAGTTGCGTCTGCGTGCAAGGCAGCCCCCATACCGACTCTCGAGGGCGTTTACAAAGTCATGAAAATGTGTGAACTCGAGTCGCACACAATTCCAACGATTGAGGAATATGGATCCGAAAAACGCTTGGAATGTCTGCAAAAAATCTTGGATAATTGTCCAGAGCCCGAATGTCCGGTCTGTGGATGGTTGTGTTGCCCGACGCACGCAATCGAGCATTTTTGGAAAGATGGATGTCCAGACTGCGATTGTAATCAATAAATAGATATTATTTCATGTACATCTAAACACTTGTATTGAGTACACTGACCAACTGACGTCGAGAGCACGAGCACGTGTCCACGAGTGTTTGAAACATGACGCAGACAGATGTCGGCGGAGGGCCAAATAGAAAGATAGCCAACCCGAACGTGATGAAAACGACCCAAGGCATGGATAGGATTGCAAACAATACACATGATTTGAACTTGTGTTCGCGTGATACATGTGCGGTCATGAGGCCGAACATCACGACTCCGTAGAGGTACATGACAGTCACTGTGATGAAGAGAGATGTCAACATGTTTGCCCAGAGATTATTCTTCAATCCCAGATACAGACTTGAGCAGATGTCAAGCGCTGCAAAAAAAATTATGTTTTTTATTTCGAGTTATCGATCAAATCTAACGGACAGCAACCGGCGAAACAAATTCTTGCTGAATGACGTGCAAGAGTAGTTGATCGTATCGCAACGTCATGTCAATCCAGTCCACAAGAGTGCGCACATTACCGCCTCCACCATTGCAGTCCAGGTTGTGTGCGGCGAACCGAATGAGTTCTGCAGCGGCCGTTTTCCACACAATTTGCTTGGATTGTACATGTCCGTCGCAAATCACTCGCTTTAAAAACGTACGGCAGAGATGATCCTGACTTTCTTTCGTTTCGACACCACACTTGTCATGACCGTCGGTACTCTTGAGATAGGTCTTGCCAAGTCGAGTCAAGAAGCATGTGATGCCACGTCCAGCTTGAACGGGCGTGGGTTGAGGCGTTGAACAAAACCGCACGACAATGGACTTGAGGAACGGCGTACAGTGTGGCAACTTGTCGATCGTTGCATGTGCAATCCCCATCTCCACCACAGTCCAGTCTTTTGCCGCCGCGGGACGGCCGACTCGGTTTCCGCCGCCGCCGTCGTGTTGACGCCCATCTTTTACAGATTTCGATTCGGATTTGAGTGCGTCCGTGTCCATCACACTTGGAGTGACATCTGCCATTTCCATGTCAATGATTGCCTGTCGCGCCTGTTCAGCTTTTATTGCCAGGCATGATAGACGCTCGCTTTTTCGACTTCCAATCATCCGGCGGCGTTCCTATGTGACACACTGTATGAATGTGGCAAACGACATGCATCGAAAATATGGATGTTAAATTTCAAAAAATCTTCCGTTCCGTCGCGCGTCACGCGACATTAGATGTCATGATGACACCCAAGCGCAGAAAGATGAACTATTCTCGAGGTTCTACGTAATAAAGCTCATCGAGCGCCGTTCGGCAACAAAAATGTGGTCCTTTCTCTTGGTGGTTGCAGGCATGTATTGCATGTACAGTTTCGTCGCCCTCAAGCACTTGGGATGGGAATGTACGGATGAAACGGCCATGGCAACCTTGACGGATCATTTTATTCGCTTGTCCATTCTCATGTTCTTGTCTGCGGTTTTGTATCTACATGGCAATTTGAAGCGGACATGGTCACTTGTCACCGCCTTGACAAGCACTGGATCCATGTTTGCATTTGGTGCCTTGGGGGAATGGCATGTCTTGAAAACCAGTTTGACTTTAGATACGGAGTGGCCTGTGATGCGCATTGTCATCTATGCATTGCTTGGCTTGTGTATGGTGTCATTAATCGCCTATCATGTATTCTTGGCGTGGTGTTCCAAACGACCACGGATTCACCGAGAATATACATGTGCATTAAGTGCATGGATACTCTACATAGGATTGTGCTATTGCATGACAGTTGTCATGGATCCACATGGAGGATACGTGTTTCATGCACATCATTGGATGCTTGCCTATTGTTCATCGTTTTTCGCGCGTTTCAACACGCCCTTGTCCCAGGCAAGTATGGGCATGGGCGTTGGCGTCTTTGTTCACGGACTTGCTGCGTATGGCATGACACCGCTCTTGTTTTTAAGAACACGATGTCAGATTGATTTTCAAAGACTACTTTGTGACTGTAGTCATGTTTAATGAATGTGTACATGTCATATATTTTCCAAATCGACGTCGTCCATGACAATCAGAAAGACGAGAAAGACGGATTAGGGATCATATTTACGTCTCACGGCCAGGACGAGGGCGTTTAGTTTCTCACAAACAGCTTGCATCAATCCGGCTTCTCCTTGACGGTTTCGAACCGTGTGCAACACTTCTCGATAACATTTTCGAATGTACTTTTCTGCTGGATCCGTATCGTCACACTCTTTCGTTGTTTTGGGTTGGTGTTTGCCTTGAAACGACGCTTCTTCTGATGCCGTCTTGGACGACATTGAATTATTGTACCATTAAATAAACAAATCTAGATGATGAAAAAAACAAGTGTCATTCGTGTGGACCGTGATGCAAAGCCATGTCCAATTGATGAGCGTCCAAGGTCACCGTCATGTAATTGACAATGATTGCCGATAGTTCTGGCAGAATATTGTATTGATCCATGAGCACGGATGAAATAGTTTCCAAAAAGGCAAAGTGCAATCGAATCGCTCGTGGAACGTCGAGTCCATAGCTCCATAGAACTCCAGCGGCTTCAATCCCAACGCGAATTCCTGCGGGCTGTGGTGCGTACATTGACCATATCGGGTTTGCATGAAGAAAACGATGACATCCAGTCCTCCTCCAGATTGCAACAAGAGGGATAACGTCATGTGCACATGTTGGAATGTCTGGACGTCTGGTTATGACGCTGCTGGATGTTACACCGCCAGAATGAGACCATACAGGCATGCCAATATGTGACACTTCATAGTGTATGCATTTGCTTGGTTCCTTGCAAGGTGATGGTGTTGATGTTGATGATGATGATGATGATGAGTAAGGCAAAAGACACGTGTGAGTCTTTTGCACCATCACAAAAGATCTTGTACCGGCATCTACAGATTCATCAACGAGTGCCGTATCGAGATGAAAGCGTTGCCACGCGTGCGCTCCAGAGAATGCGTCGGCAATCGTTAGCGCCAATGACGAATGGACGAAATCCCTATACTGACTACTACTCTCGACGGTTTTCGTGTACGTACATATGATGGTCGGCAATGGAATGGGTGACTCGGATAGCAAGCGTTCGAGTTGATAAAGGTACGTTCGCTCCGAATAGAGCCGCGGAAGGCATTCGTCGATGACGCGCGCGTAAATCCACCAGACGCGCGCAAATATCAACAGTTCTAAAAACGGCAGGCTCTCCAAATGACGTTCATGATCCATGATTTGTACCCACGTGTGTGGAAAAAACAATTTCTCGTCGTCAGGAGGCAGCGAACACATTTGATAAAAAGGCACATACTTCCGCACGTTGTCGGGAGTGATTGTCACCCGGTTTGCTGGCTGAGATGTGAGTGTATGTCCCACGATCGACGAATCCTTTGCCGTTGTATATCGACGACTCGAAGCCCACTTGCACATTCTCCGCATTGTGTATTCATGCGCCCGTTCAAAAGTTTTCGATGCAACCGCCCATTTGTCAACGTTTCGAGGGTTGATCGCTTTCAAAGACTGATAGAGATGTTGGGCACGATCGCGCCATAAATTGTCTGCAAGAAAGGATGATTGAGGAGTTGAATACATTCGTGCTTCCAACAATCGAATTTCATCCAGGAGTTGCGTGTTGGTTATGGTGACATACACGGTTTCTGATTCCTTGACCACCCGTTGGAAGAATTCGTCTCGCTTTTGAAAGAGCAGGGTTGCTCGGAGTTCCGAAGCTGTTTTTGTTGCCCATGTCGGAGGAGGTTCGTGTACTTTTAGGCGTTTACCATCGTCCGTGGGTGTGGTGCTCGACGACGTGTCCAGATGGTCCTCATCACATGTTTTCCGTTTGGGGTTGCGTTGACGCATGAATATTCTTTTGAGTTTTGAAACTTGGTTACAGAAAAAACACACATTAAAAAAAGTTTTATTGTGATGACGTTACAAGTGTTTCACGTGGTCCATGATGGTGCAAGGCGAGATGAAGTTGATGAGCGTCTAGAGACGGGGTAATGTAACTGACAATCATCTTGCCTAGTGGCGGTAAGAGACAACATTCTTGAACTAATGAGGATGTGATAGCTTCAACCAAAGACAAATGTTGTTGAATAGCTCGAGGAACATCAACGCCAAAACTCCAAGGCACAAATGGACGTTCGATGTCCAGTGATTCATTGATTGTTTTCACATTTTGTGCCGTCTGAAGTGGCATGTGGAAAAGTCGAGTGCACACATTTTTGTTCAATAATCGAATGGGCGGCACAATATCATCCGAATTTAGTGGCAAGTCCCAGCGCACACGCGAACGAAACTGTCCGGTAAATGTGGTTTGCTGGGTCCATTGTACCACTCCTGAGCATGAAACCGAACTCCACGATGCCACATCATGTTGCATTGCACCTTTGGAAGATTCACGTGCGAGAACAAGCCAGTGGGTCTCGAAAATGGAACTCATGGAATCCTGCGGGTAGCCAAATCGCACGAGACAAACATGGGCATCAAATCTTCGCAATACATTGGCACCCAAAAATGTCTTGTCAAGCACGATCGCCATTGACTTTTCAATTGCACCACCATAAGGCCTTCCGTCAGCTGTATATGTGTACATGATCGTTGGCAAGGCTGTCGGTAAAGCCTCGAACACACGTGCGAGTTGAGAACAGTATGTGTTTTCCGACACAGATTTCGGATCGAGACACGGACTGGTCGCTCTTGATGCCGCCATTTTTTATTTATTGTCACTCGTGTCGTGGTTGCAAAGTTAAAATAAAAACGCACGTATGAGTGATTTGGTCGCTCTCTGCTGGTGGTTATTGTTGGTATTCTTATGCGCGTGGGCATGTCAATCGAATACCAGACAGGTAGACGTTTGTTCTGACACACGACAAGTTGCACATGATGTGGTTCGCCGTCGTCATGAAGTTCAATCGCAGACAAGCAGGACGATTCCACAGTTTACATTGGCAAGGATACGGACCCCACCGATCCATCAAGATTCTGCCTCATCGTCGTCGTCAGCTTCAGGATGTACAAACGGAATCCTGGTGAGTCGTGGCGAGGTCGAGTGTGCCCGAGTGATGCAACTCTTGTTTCCGTCTCATACATTCATCAAGGTACGTCCGACCTGGTTGCTCAATGATTATCCAGGGCGAAAAACGCCGGCGCAACCACTTGAGCTGGACTTGTATTGCGAACGGTTGTGTCTCGCGGTCGAATACAATGGACCACAACACTATCGAGTTACACCCGATTTCCATCCTCATGGTGAAAAGAGTTTGTATGGACAGACATGTCGAGATCGACTCAAGGCTGACAAGTGTCGCGAACGTGGTATCGACTTGATTGTCGTCAATAGTCTAGAAGTTGTTCATTCTGACATTTGCGGCTTTCTCGCCACACATCCTGGTATTCGCAGCCGGCGTGAATAGAATAAAATTTCCATTTATTCTATACTATTGAGTTGAACGTGAACGAGGAGTTGTGTTTCGACTACGTGTACGACGTCTGAATGTGGATGATGTTGCGCGCTGATAGGGGCGAGTATAGTCCTTGACAGACGGTACCATTGGCCCCGAAAGATTTGGTCCTTCAAACACATTCAGATATTGAGATGATGCTCGAGAAGGACGAGGAGACGAAACGAGTCGCATGACAATCAACGGCCTTCTTAAAAACGTTGTTTGGATTTCCATTTCACATGGGGATTCGACATCACAGTAGATATGGGTAGCTCGTTTGTCGAACGGTTGAGGAGCGTACGCGGCAACGACTTGTAGATGCGATCCGCGTGGAAGAATGACTTCACGTTCACCTGTAGTCTGACCAATGCCAGTCTGTCGGGCTGGGCGTAGCCACAAATCGGCCATGCGCGCATTTTTCGGGACGAGCAATGCCAACATCAACGGCGTACGGTCCCCGAGTGTGAAACGGCTTGCGGTTTGCGGCGAACGTGACCACGATTGTGGAGAGCGTGTCACCCGGATTCGCCGGTCGCTTGCGATTGCATTCACGTCAACATCATGCAACCCACGCCACAAGATTGTCGAATACGGAGTCCGTGGTGCACGACTCACAGCCGTGTGCAAAAGACTCTCAATGGCGGAAAGACTTTCCAACGTTTCCATCTGAACTTTTGGTGATTTATCCGCCAAGGCTTCCGCAAGGTGTTTGGCATCGTCATTGTCAAGACGTGCATGTACATACATTAACATATCGGATACGCTTGTCGTGGAAAGAGCGTCACGAGCGCCACGTGCGCGAGCCACGACTTGCATCGGACCATCACCGTAAAGCGTCCAAAAATTTAACGCACTGCGTTCACCGCGTGTTAAATCGCGTTGCCATGCTGACAAGGCTTTTGCAAAATTCGCCGTTTCTGGGTCGCTTAAATCGTCGAGCGTATTGAAAGCACCTAATGCAGGAGTACCGTTGTTAGGAAACCGCTTGGTTGCATACATCGCTTGTTGAGCTTGTTCGTCAAACGATGGCCAATTTGCCCTCCACACGCCAGGCGCAGGCATCACGGTATGCAATAATAATGCGAAACGTTTCAATACAAGCTCCTCATTCGATGCATTGACTTGTTGGAGTGTTGTTTCGAATCGTCGAACGTTTGTGCGATGTTGATGCATTAGCTAACAGCTATGCATGCATATTAACTCTCTTGTTAAATTAACTCGATCTCGCAAATGGCGGCGCTGAACGTCTCAAGGATTGGTCAAACGAATGCGCTTGAACAAGTTGCGTTGCAGATTCGTAAACGATCCGACATTCCGGATGGAGACGTGCACGACGTCGTCAATACCCATGCACAAGATCGTGGCAACTATGTTTGGCTTCAACCGTTTTTTGGTAAGGTACTCTGGATCGACTTTTTAGAGCTGGGAGAATGGAAAACTTACGATTCGTGGTGGCTCACTAGACATGGACAAATCATATCCCATGATCCCACAACACTTGTCGACGAACATGTCAAGACATATGTGGATCCCAAGACGCGCACGTTTGAATTGCGATTCTATTTTCAATCGCCTGCGGGTATGGTCTATGTGACCAATCCGACTCGACAATTTTACGAATTGGAGCGAGATTATTTCGCACGCTTTGGATTGTGCAATCCTGATGCCAAGGCATTGGATGTAGTGGCCATTGAAACCGAGATGCAGAAGCAAATGGTGCGGCCTCAACTTGCAAATTTTGTGCCACCGCATCTCGTCAGTCAATTTCTGACGGCCTTGTCACAAACCGGGCGTCTCATGCCTCTGGATGCGTATCAACGTCCACCACGACCCGACGCTGACCGTATAAAAGACATGCCTGCCAATCGACGAAGAAGCATGATGGAACGACTTCAGGATGAGCAAGCCGCAAAGAAACGTGGTGGAGATGTCAACCATCATCGTCAGATGAAACAGCAGCATCCAGATGATGAATTGTTTTGGCGATTCATGTCGGAATACAGTTGGGTGTTTGATCCTCGAGAGCCTGGTAGCATTCGCAATGCCTTTTCACGCGCAAAAGAGTATGCCATTTTAATGCGCTATTCTGCAAGAGACCGAGCACGGATTGCGCGTCGATACAGCCACTACATTCGTCTTGTCAGGGATCGCATGCCGGATGGTTTGTTTTCAAATCTTGGCGACGATTCTACATCCGACCTCATTCGATACATCATTTTGCACGGTCGTCCAACGTTTGTGGCATTCATGCAAAATCCGTCGTCAGCAAAACCATTGGCAGACACGTATGACGAGTTCAGCTCGATGGTCGATCACATTGATCCCGAGACGGGTAAACTGACGAATTTACGAGACATGAGTGGTGCGACAAGTGACCGCGAGTGGAACAAGACTGTTGCAGAAACACTCCAAGAGCGCTCCCTAAATCGGCAACGTGTTTAGATTTTTAGGTATCCTCGTTTTTTTGACGAATAAAAAAATTATTCAAAAATGACGACAACTACGGCCGTGCCCTTGCGGACACCCTTGCAAATTTTTGGCCGTCTAGAACCGCTGCGAAACAATCGTGGCACGCGATTGTATTGGGGAAAACACGACAAGGTTGATTTTGTCTCCACATGCACTGCTACCGAGCCAATCACAGCTTCTACGGCGGCCGAGAAGACGGTACCGAAAACAGGCAAACGAAAACGCAACAAGACGGATAAACCATCTGCTGCTGGGATCCTATCCGACACGACCGCATTAAAACGTGCCCGAGTGGATGCCTTGTCGGAGCAAGCACGCCGGTCACGGGACGAAAAGACGAATTGTGCAAACGAATTGGTGTGTGATTTCAATGTGCAGCCACCCGTGGTGTACATGCACGCGTGGGCAAACTGTGGTCGGGATGACACGGCAGCTGCGTGGTGTGTTTTAGATTGGAACGATGTTCCCTTGATTCAACCGAAACGATGGTCATTTGCAAATGGCAAAGTATCGGCTCGAGACATGAAACATGATGGCCGAGTTCATTTAGAACGGTGGCTCATTGGCAAACAGTTGCCATCATCCACTGACGACGAGTCCACGAAGACGACCAAGACTGTACCGATTCGAGTGCATTTCAAGAATGGAGACCCGCTTGATTTTACGCGCAAAAATCTGATTGTGCACGACATGAACCCAGACACCATTGTGCTTCCACCAGAATTACTGGCACTCGTTTCTAAATTTGAGTGGCATTATTCGATCTCTGAATCATCATCCTCCTCGATTCTAGGAGTGTGTGGACGTGGAGACACGTCTGGCTCCACATTTGCCAATCGTGCGTTCGAATGGGTGAATGGTGACGCCGCCAAGAAATACAAGCTTGCCGCGTGGATTGCGTCCAAATTGGCCGCTGAATTGTCGACCGTGGATTTGGATCAGCTGTTTCCGGCCTTTTCACCTGAAGACATTCAACTGGACTGTGACCGCCTGTTCAATGATCGCGATGATGACGAAACCAGGAGACACGGAAAAGAACGAACAGCCAAGACACAAGAGCGTCTCGAGGCCATTCTTGCGACAGGAATCGTGTCGGGACGTGGGACCGGACAAAAGATCCTGTGGCAATGCTTTGCGTCTGCCTTGTGGAGTGCGTCGTGTCCAGGTCGACCTGCGTTTGTCGATGTCTGGAAATCGGAAAACTACCTTCGTGAGCTGTTCACCACATGGATTGCTCTGAAATGTCCGGATTTTAGTGTCACATCCCTTCAAAAGGCCTTTTGCAATCGATTTCATCAACCGACCAATTTTCCTCCGGGTGCCGCCAATGACTTGATGGATATGCATTGGGACGAGTTGCCTATCGACGAAGAAGACGATGGAGACGTTTCCTCGTCGTCATCGTCCATGGCATCTTCTGAAATTGTGCATTCATACACGTGTCCGTTGGCAGACGAAACGAACGTGAAACTTGTGCATGCACTGTTTCAAACCTATGAAGAGTTACGACATGTGCGAATGGATGAGTTGCAACGACGAGTCACGGCAAAACAAGTGTGGTACGATGCTGCACGCAAGTGTGCAGTCGTCGCTCATGTATATGCACGTGCAACTGCACCGGCTGCGGCAGGCGACGGACACATTTGTCAAATTGCAGTGGATCGATCGATGCAACGACGAGGGTATGCACGTGATTTGATGAAATTCATCATTTGTGAACTGGAATCGGTTGGTTGTCGCAACATTTGGTTGTCGGTGCGACAATCCAATGTTGCAGCCATTGGACTGTATACGACCTTGGAGTTTAAACACGATTCGATCGTGTCATGGAATGCCGGTAAATTGGTTGGTTGCATGATGAAGTACACGACAGTCACATGTCCGGAATCGGAAACAACTGCATGTTTATCGCCGTCAGCCGGAACAACACTCGTGGAAAAACCTTTGCACGTGTTGGACTGTTGCCATGGTTTTGGTGGTCGCTTGTTGGGATTTTTGGCCAGTCGTCGAACACGCCAATGTCCGTTCGGGAGTGTGTATGTCGGGATTGATCCGAATTCGGCATTGCGAGGCTGTATGCGGAGACTTCTTGAGATTCTTGATCCACAGGCGACATTCATCGAGTCGGATGCCGTCCTCGATGCGCGATTGACGGACAAGCGTCGAGTGGTCTTGATTCGGGGATGCGCAGAAGATCCAGAGACATGGCGGACGGTACAGCGACAGATGGGAGTCTGGTGGAGGTGTCACCTTTTCCTCACGTCTCCACCGTATTTTGACACGGAACTCTACAGCTCCGAGCCAACACAAAGCATGACAAGACATCCGACACTGGACAAGTGGACCCAGGAGTTTCTCTTGCCTGCTATGCGATACGCCTCGCAATGGGTTGCATCACAGGGTGTCATGCTTGTCAACATCAAACAAGGTCGTACCTGGAATGTGTCCGTCACAGGTGCGCTTTGCAAATTGATGCACACGGAACTTGGCTTTTCATCCGTATTTTTTCGACAAGAACGTCGACAACGCCACAATCAGTCGTTTATGAAGCTTAGATTGGCGACTCGACGTGCAGGGTTAAGTTCGGGATTGTGTGCAGACAATAACGAACCCATCTTTGCGTTTCGTGCACCTGAACAACTCCGCATGTCGTTTGCACATGCTTTTTCCTAGATTTTTTTTCCCAACATGATTTTTTTTCATTCATTATTCAGTGATTCATTCATTATTCGTTTCGAAAGTAGCAATGGCCATGCCAAGTCACGACGACAAGAACATGGACAACATGAAAGCTGGCATGCGAGCGGTTTGGCGTGCAAGCATGCTGGAGGATCCGTCGACCTTGACGCCCCTTGCAGCTGGTGATGACATTGTCAACAAGACGTTTTCCTCGGCTGTACAAATCGCGTTCGACATTAAGGACAAGACCATCATGAAGCAACTTGTCGGTCGTGACATGTTGTGGCGTCCAACCAGCCGAGATGGCGGTCCTCCGGCCATTCCATTTGCCAATTACTATGCGGCCGTTGCATCCGAGGACACGTGCGAACGTCAGGCAGTCCAATCCACAGTGTCGTATCTGTTCCAGTCGCGCGAGACGTATTATAACGAGCCGTATGATTTTTCCGACAAGGAAAAGGCGAGTCGTGCTCAGCATCTCGAACACATTTTCGTGACATACGGAGATGCCAAGACCTATGTCGAACGGTTGGCATTTATGCTTGGCCGAGATCCGCAAGAATATGGATGGATTGTCGAAACGATTGATGCGGCGCGAGCCCGTGCGGCACGCGCTCGTGATCGTCTTTTGCCACCCGTCATTGGAGTCGCATCTTCTTCCTCGTCTTCTTCGACCGCAGTCATGTCCACGTGATCATATGATTAGATTAAAATGTATGTGCACAAAAAAAGCTGTTTATTTTGTCACGACAGTGTAGCCTGCATAGGCTGCAATGGCACTAAAGAATACAGTGCCCATGTATCCCAGAAATTGTTTGCCCGATTGTTCATCCATGGCCGATTGCACGGCATCTTTCGCCGCGCCATGCGCATCTCGCGACATGACCGTGTAGCTGAAGGTTGTTCCCGACCGTCTACCCGCGAGAAAGACGCGTCCATACATGGGGTACGTCTGTGCCTTGTACATGTGATCGTGATAGAGACGAAGCGGATGGAGGATGGTGGGGTGCATACTGTTGAAATGTTGTTCAATGAGTACACCACTGCCATAGTCTTGTTGAGGGCATCCGCGGACGCGCATAAATTGACACACGGCACCGTTCGATGTGCCGACGTGTAGCCAGTCGTGTTTGAACATGGACAGGTATGAAAAAAAAGGTGTCCGCTCATAGGACAGCTTCGGCGCTTGGGGGACAGCAACCACACCGGCTGTCGGTGACACTCCGAAACTTGAGGAAAAGGCCGCACCGAGCGTTGGGTACAAGACGGGATCGGGAGTCACAATGGTTTGCTTGTACAGATCCGTCAAATGACAGGCCTTTTCAGAGGGAATGTCGTGTTCGACGATTGCCAATTCATTCATCGGGCACTTGTCGATCCCATCTTTTGAGGATATGACAGTTTCGACCATCTTGGCTTCTTGAGCGCGAATTCGATCCATTTCTTGGGACGATACTTGGACCCCATGATGAAAGGACAGATAGGCGCAGATTGCAGACGCACCACTGATGACGGCTGGAATAGCGAGTGCTGCCATGTGTCTGACCTAGTCAGAAGGAATGAATGAATGATTTGAGTTTTTTGTGTTGCTGGAGGTCAACCGACAAAAGAAAAAATGAGCATTCATCTTCACAATTCAAACGTAAACGTGAACGTAAACGTAGCACAAAATGGAATCGTATGTCGAACGAATCAAGTCCAGTCCTGAATATCGTATTGCCATGCAACTCAACGCGGCTAGGCAATCCATGACCGAAATGACGCCGAAATTGGACTTGCCAGAACTTGTCAAGTCAGATCTTGTCAGGACATTGAATCGTTTCTTTCGGGATCAAGCCAACAAGTTGTTGGACTCGGGTGGTGATTCTCCATCCATGACGCTCCTTGCGACGCAGTGTGGATCGGACCGCGCAGAAAAGGGATACACTGAAATTTATGGATCTCGTTTTTCGGACATGCGTAAGGATGCAAAAGCAATTCTGGAGATTGGCGCAAGTGCGCCGCAAAATGCAAATATCGAACTTTGGAAACAATACTTTCCTACAGCTCGTGTGCATTGTGCATATCCATCTGCGCCCGCCTCGTTATGCAAGAGTGACACCGTTGAAGCAGAGCTTTTCGCAATGGACGCTCGTGTCACACTCCATAAACTGGACAAGCTCAACCGAGACGACGTAAAACGCTTCTACGCATCCATGGCCCCAGGTTTTTTTAATGTCATTGTCGATCGACATACGGCAGATGCACCGCTGTCTGACCACATGGTCCTCGGATCATTGTTTCATTTGGTGCGTCCGGGTGGAGAATTTATCGTCGAGAATGCCGAACGATGTCTCCGACTGCAAATGACGTTGCAACAATGGAACGAGACGGACAAGTGGGAGTCGGACGATTGGACCCCTGCACAACTCGCGTTTTTAACTGCAGAAGTTGCATATGCGAACATGTACACTACCGAACGAGGATCAAAATGTGCCGTGTTTCGCCGCCGTCGGTCGGATGAAGTGATTGTCCGTTTGTAATTTGTAGACATTTCCTAATAAATAAACTCGTCCGCGGCTGCGAGTGTGTACACCGGAACACGAAAGATGATGAGAACACGACGACCCGGAACTGTACGCCGTCCGCAGCCGGTTGCAGTTCGTGCACGCGCCGTCACGACGGCGGCTCGTCCAAAGCCCATCGCCGCCAAACGGCCTGCAACGTTTGCCGCTTTACGAGGTACGCGCCGAGCACAAACGGTTCGTGCTGCTGCTTCTGCCGCGAACACCGCCAAAACCTTAGCGCGGCCGAAAGCTCGGGTCCCGGCGCCGAAAAAGACTCCACAAGTGCGTGCACAAGCGGCGACCACAACTACTCGACCACGCATCAACAATGCCGTTCGAGCGGCGGCGCAGGCAAGAACTTCCGCATATGTTGCCGCCCAAGCACAAGCGCGGGCGGCCCAAGCCGGAGGTGGTCGCAGTACATGCGCGTGTGGGAGATAGATGAAATTGCATTTTTTGATGTAGTCTAAAATTGTACAAGTCTAGAGAATGATCCATTGTTCCATACATTCATTCATCATTGACCATCAAGTCGAGACATGGGATATTTGCGCCATGACGGATAAAAGTATACCTTGTCCCACAATCCCCCTTGTCGTTGGTTTGGTCGTGAGTGCGGTTGTGGTCGATGATGGGTCGGTTGTGGATTCACGTCCTGATGCGTTGTTGGTGGATGATGCGGCGGTGCATAAATTGTGTACAATCGCATGTTGGTTGTCGCTCGTATATTGTGCCATGTCCCCGCCGGAACAAGGGCAGCGGATTCAGGACCCAGAGCGGCCGAATGCCAGAATGAACTATTTGGTCGCCGCCATTCAATTTTTCCATGACCCGATTCGATGCGAAAAAACTGATCCGTGTCGACATGTCGTTCACGTCCAATGGATTCGCCTGGACGCAAACGCATCAATACCACTTGCATCCTCTTTCCAGTTGTTACCACACGTCGAAACGCATGGTTGGACACTGTATCTCGATGCAAATCACGGGATACCCACATGATGCTTTTTCCAAGTGGTGATTTACTTGTGACAACAGTCTAGGTATGAGATCGAGTTGCGAGTGTAAAGCGAGAAATGGCTCGCTCGAGAGATTCTCGAACCATGGAAATGACAGCAGCTTCATCAGAACTCTGTTGCAAGAAATGTGGCGTGTGGGATTGAACCACGAGATTGCAGACAATGGACAAGGCTTGCCTCGCACGCATCGTCCACAAGGGACCTTTGACCGTCTTCCATGATCTCGATTGAAGTTTTGTGCCGGTCTCTTCTTCTTCTTTGATTTTTGGCAGGGATGAGAGGTCGATCTTGCATACCGGACATGGACGTTCAAAGGCGCAGACCATGCACACGGTCGCGCATGCACAATATCCACACGATTCCAAACTCTTGTCCAGTTCAGAAATGGCGGTGACCGATTGTTTGTCCCAAGTCGAGACAAGCCAATCTCGCTCTCCTGAGAACCGACCCGGCGCTCCAGTCGTATTAATACGCCAATGATGGACATGGGATGCGCCACATGTGCATCCATCCAGTTCCCCATTGCGAACCGCTTGCAATTCCCAGCCAGGATCGTCGCATTTTGGACAACAAAAGGCAAGGTATTCGGCCATAGTCTTCAAGACAACCATGTCATGGGCCTTGTCATTGATCGGATGCAGCCGATACCGTCCTTCGGCCACGGGAAAGGACATGATTGCCTTTTTCATGGTTTCGTCTCGGAGCATTTTCAGCGCTTGATCAATTCGATGGATGACATCAAAAGGATCGCCGTCACGTTGAAGGTCGACAATCTTTTGAGACAACATGTCAAGCGATCCGTTTTTGGAGCATTCAGTCTGTGGATTCGTGATTGCAGAAGCCAAGAGATCCAATGCTATGTTTGAACGTTGCTTCCATTGCATGAACCGGGCTTCATGAATCTGCATGCCTTTGGCATCCACTTCAACGAGGTATTGCAATGGCCATGTGACATCAGTCGATGCCGTTGTCACTCCCAGCGATGCCATGATTTTTTTCTTTTTAAAGACGATTTGCGATTTGAATATCGAGTTCTGACAAGACAAGACGGTAGAAAAAAATGGTAGTCGACGACAATCAGCAGCAGGAAATTCGAGTCAATGAAGAACCGCAACGACTCGTGCTTGGCAAAAAACCATGGCTATTGGAGCCTGGCATCTATTCGGTCGCTTTGCGTCTGGAAATTGGAGCGCGTCCTGGCAAAGACATGGACGTGTCGAAACGTGTGACGAATGGTAGCCGTGATGCGCTTCCCTTGGATATGGCAGAACTTGTCGAGGATTACATGCTCGATGAACGCCGTCCGTCGAGAGAACTTGTCCAATTCTTGCCATTGGATTTATGTCGCATTGTGAAATCGTATGAATCCCTCGAGGAACCGCCCATGAAGAACGGATATGTGTCGGTTCAGGGTCCGAACAATGTATTCTCTCATGTCTTTCCAATGCCGCCGGAATGGCGCGGAGAACCCTTTTCCGTTCATACGATTGGAATGTGTTCGTTTTCGGGTTTGCAGTTTTGTGATGCGCATTTACGTGTTCATGGTGACATGTGCGAAACGATACGATCGCGTTCTGTCTCGGTCTTTGTAGTCTCGGCAACCATGACATGTATTAAAGTTCGCTGCCTATAAGGTGCACCTGAAACAAATGTAAAATTTATTTATCAGGCCCAGACTATTCGTTGTCTGTGACCACCTATGCGAACATCATCATCTTCGCGAGAAGGAAAACGAATGGGATAGACGACAGCCGACGGCGCCCGAGCTGCGCGGAAGGGAATGGACGACGACGTCTCTGCAGTCGAATTGCATGGACTCGACTTGGTTGACTTGGTTGTTGACGTTCTCGAACCAGACGAGCGCGTTGAATCATGAGAAGATTGCCCAACAGATTGGCACCGCCAATGTCCCAGAGCCCGAGTTTTCCACGCGAGGTTTCTTCGCCGAGAAACGCGTTGCCCGTCGCGACAAGTGCATCTCCAAGCCATTCATTGCGTCCGGTATACTTCAAGGCAAGCACGCGAGCCATGGCCTGTGCGCCATTGAACCCGCTCTTGGAGAGACGAGCCGTGTACGCGCGTTTCGCGGCCGCTTGGCTACCCCATTTCATTTGTTCACTCTTGCCATACGCCGTTTTCCCTGCCGCTTTCTTGGCAGCGAGTGCCGTAGGCGCATTGGCCACTTTTCGCATGGCGTATTCTGCATCAATGAAACGCATTTTCAAATATTGATAGGCGTGTTCAGACGACCGAAACCGCACGTTGGGAAGCTCGGGAAGCAAGCGAATGTCGACATCGACATTCTTTGGAAGATTGTACTCACGGCGGGTGGCGACCAGTGCCTTTTCATTGACGTATGGAAAGAAGTTCGAAAGGAATTCTGGAATCGAGTTGACTGATGAAGAACGAAAGGGACCGTCTACACAAGACTATACTCGTCCATATGCCCGGGCACGATCCAACCAACCGCAACAAAAACGAACCAAGGCACTGCGCAGATCACAATCATAAAATATGATTCGAGACAAGCGATCCATAACGAGGTTAGAATAAATTTCATAATCACGTAGTTGCGTAAGAGCAAGAGAAAATGGATTCGACATGTCCTCTGCTTCCGGATCTAGTGACACTCGTCGGCCGGTATGCTGACCTTGTCGGTCGACGACATCTGAGAACCCTGTGGCCGAATGAAACTTGTGGATTGCACGGTTATGAAGCGATCCAAGTCCGAGCAATACTTGCCACTCATTTCAAATGCAACGTCGACAAGTTGGACACGTTTCTTCAAAAACACCAGGCGGTGTTGACGGCCACGGACGCGATAGTCGTATCGCTTGTCTCGGAAAATGAGAGCGAACGTGCATGCGCGACAACAGTGGACATGTGGGTGCCCAATTATAATGCCAATTCCACCGATGCTGAATGGAATGGGACCGTGAAGGACCTCGTTGAAATTTTCCCATCGACGAGTGTACAGGGACATCCGCCATACATACACTCCGACACGGGTCGCCTGTTCAATATGGACCACAATTCGAAACACGAACTGCGTTGTAATATCAAAGGAACACGTTTACGTACACCGTGGAATTCCATTGTTTACGATGGTCGACAGGTCTTGGGATCACTTGCGGATTTTACGATTTTGGAGATGCGGTGGGCGAGCGCATTTTGCTGCAATCGGAATCAATGTGCACCTTCTTCTAACGTTGTATTTTCGAGTGTGGTGCGCGGTATTGTGAGGAAAACGGATCGGAGCAAACATACGTGGAAGTGTTTAACGTGCAATTCTAGCTGGTGTAGAACATGTATCATGTCAAGAGATGCCGAGTGGCATACATCGGTTGATGGCAAGACGACGTTTTGTCGGGCATGTCTTGTTTCCAGTCGACTCGTGGGAGTGGCGGATATGACTGCTGTTAAAGTCTACAATTTCACCGAAGAGTGGCAGTACGTTCACGACAAGTCAAATACCCTATCCATCATCATTTATCCCGAAGCCCTGATGCCTGCCGACAATAATCTTGGCGGGTTAGGATTAGACGACAATCGTGGCGGTTTGCTGAGAGTCAGTTCTGATAAATGGCTACGCATGGCACATATAAATCCCGACCGGATACACATATTGCCTCACCCGGGATTTGATGTGAAAATATGCGGACCTCATCATATCGATATTCAGCGCACCGATGCCTCGACAATCATCCGTGCCGTATTTATTACGAACTCTTTCGGTGAATCATTTGTCAAATACAATGTGTATTGTGTCCTCGATGGTGCTGGATTGCGGATCATGCCTCGACCTCCACGGATTGTCCGTCAAGATAAATAAACTCTTTTTTTGTAGACACTAGGCTACATGTCCATCGAGACATCCACATGATGGGCAACAAGTGACAAGAGTTGAACGGTCGGTAATGGTTGTCGTATCCTCGACGACCGGATCAAGGGGAAATCCATCAAACGGATCCAATGGTGGATCACCGGAATGCCGAAGAAACTTGACCAGTGGTGTTTGCAGTTCACCGGCGTAGAGTAATCCGACGCCAGCAGCCGATTTGCCGATGAAAATCGGAATTCCGTCAACGCGCGGCGATCCATTGCGTACCCACTGAGCCATGCGATGGTTGCCTTCAATGACCGTGAGCACGTCGTTACCGCCGCCGTCTTTCATCTTGTTCTTCTTGTTTGGCGACTGAATCACGACAATATCGGTCAAGAGAGCGCGATTTTTGACCATGTCAGGTTCGATCGGATTCTTTTCGACCGACTTGACATGATTCCACGGTGTCTTGATGATACAATGAACGCCCGTACATCGACACGTGGTTCGAAAGTGCCGATCCGTTTTACACACTCGACACAACGAAAGTTTGCCATCGGAAGACGTGTCGGCGATTTGACCGCATTCCTTGCACCAAGTTTCCGTCTCGCATGTTGCGCCCAAATGGAGCGTGGCCTGCGACCACTCGAGATCGGGCGGCAATTGAATCCACATGGAAAATCGCAAGTTCGTGTACATCCGAAAGCGAACCGCTGTCAATGTTGCCGGTTCCCGCATCAATGTCCACAATGCCTTTTCATCGATCGTTAAATCACTGAAATCATTGGACTTGTCCTTGGGATCGTCATCGTCATCCATGAAAATGCGAGCATGGCGTTCCACGAGCTTGGCATTGAATTCAGAATCCGTTCGGGCCGTTCCCGGGTGCAGAGCACAGGTCATGGCAAACAGAGATCGTGCACATGCCAATCTCACATATGCTGGGTCCGGACGTGACTGGTACAAGACATGCATGGCCGTTTTGAAACACTCGTGGACCGAACTGTAAGATTCATCACATTCCTTGAGAAGCCATGCAAACACAACTCGGTGGACCGTTACACGTTCACCAATCACTACCGTACCACTCATCGATCGTGTGATTCAATTCGATGTTTTAATTCGCCCAAGAAAAAACACACCGATACAACTCAAAAAGAATGAATGTATGGACAATAAAGAACAAACCAATTTATAATTTCGTTGCAATGTATGAAACAATGGGCTTGGCAAGTTCCGGCAAAAGATGCTTGGCGATGATTTGTTCCAGAACATCAAACATGGTCGAGTCGATCGAATAAGGATGATTTAGAGGATCCGCGACAAACGGCGCTTCAAAGGGTACCAAGGTCGTGGCCGATACGCGATCAATGACGTCGGACGACGGTGCGCAAAGAGGCATGTCTGATTTGATCAGAGATCGAAAAAAGAGGTCGAGGTCAATCCATTTCTCGCCAAACTTGACTGCATATTGGCATGCTGACATGACCCAGTCGAATGGATGAGAAAGACCGTTCGGACCAATCACTCCATGGGTTTCAATTGCAGCGGCATACCCTTTTCCTTCTTTAAACATAACGAACATGCGAAATGATCCGTCTCCACATGTGCGTACGAGGCACGTGCGTATCCGAGTAGGAGGAGTGCTTGGATGGCTTTTGATCATGATTTCGCGACCAGCAAGTATAGACTGGTACTTGCAGTGGAGTTGATGTGCAAAAGGCGCTAGTGCACACGTCATCATAGTCACCGACGTTTATTTGAAAAACACAACGATATAGACGAAAAAAATGTGTTACAAAATAGATGGAGACAACAGCAAGCTAGTCGTCGGTTGAGAGTGGATTCCGAGGACTCAACCACTGCTGTTCTACTGCCAGGGCAAGATAGTCGTCGTATCGAGAGACGATGAACCGAAACACGCCCAATACAAGCGGATCATGTTGCGCTCGGTCGATTTCCATGCGCACTTGATGCTCGACTTGATGAAATCCACCCCATGCATTATTACTGGTGATCGTGCCCAGCATGAGAAAATACTTGGTGACGCTGTGCATGACAGAGTTTGCTTCGAGAAGATGGAACACTCCTGTTGCGCTAAGATAAAGCGGCGGTGTTGTCGGAACAAGGATCAGAAAGCCGTGGGTTATGGCATTGTGAAACATCTTGCCGATCATTTCTTGTGCATTTGGCAAGTGTTGAATGGCACGATCCATGTGCCATACGCGACTCTTTTCATGACACCCAGCGTTCAAGAATTCAATCATGCCTTTTTGTTCATCCTTGGACAAGCCTGTCGCGCTCGTGCGCAAGGCGTACAATTGTGGTTCTTTCGACAAGAGTTCGACGGCGACCGCGGACGCAATCATGATTTGCACTTTTGGTTGTCCTGCAGTGACTGGCGCGATTGCCTGTCCTTTCAGTTGATTGTCGGTTGCAACAATGGGAACACTTGTGGCATTGATTGTCGTTGTTGCGGCGGATGTGGCAGCTGCGACGGCGGTAGTGGTTGATGCCGGTACTGTGAGAAGCGAAGCGACGAGATGTTTCTTGTCTTGATCCGGATTCACAGTGCTCGCAGTCGAGGCGGAGCTCGTTTGTTGTGGACAAGGACGAATGACGCGTCGTAAATTCAAGACTCCTTCCCTCCATACCGTTTGAAACGCGTCGACATTGTACTTGCCATTTACTGAGAACTGTTCTAATGACCAAATGGATTCGCCTCCTGGCAAAACGTCGGCCATACGACATGTGTCTAGAATTCCGCCGGAATAGTGCATAGCGATCCCAAATACGAGTTGGTACTCGGCGCCCGCATCAAGGAGACACACTTCAATGACATTCAGGTATTGACCGCGAACGGCCTTGTTTAACAGATTGCCATTGTCAAGTGATGGATTGAGTTGGATAGCACGTTCAAAACTCCATTTTGGGCTACGTTCAACGTTGTTGCAACCGTCACGAATGAACTTTTTTAGGGACTCGGAATCTGAATGACTCGTCCCGAAAATAAAGGCTTCTCCTGCAATGGATATTTGGAATCGGATGCCTGCCACGGTCGTCGCATCTGGAATCGGGAGCGGCGCGGCAGTGGCAGTAACTGAGGTTTGCGAGGCTTTATTGAATCCAGTGGTTGTACTTGTCAATGTCGTAACGGGATCTAACTTAGCAGCGGCGGTTGATGCGTACTTCTCGCTTGTATCCTCCTTTTCGGATGATGCAGGGACGGCCATACTCTCGGGAACAAGCGTCTTTGGGAGGTCATCCACTGTTGCTGTACCCTCGAGGACTTGATCACCATGGTATGAACTGATCGTTGCAAGACGAATGTTGGCTTGTTGCCATGCGACGTTGAACATGCCAAGCTCCCTGCATCTGCGGATTGTCCAAAATTGTTCCAGCGACCAACTATCACCTGATATGATTCCCTCCGGAAGACGAGTGTTGCCGCCGCCCATATGCCGAAAAGAGAGTTTCAAAGATGCCGTTGGATCCTCATGGATTTTGGACACAATCAACCAGCCGTCTTGTATGGCTTGATTTAGCCGCTCAACACACCCGTTCGCTCGCCACATGGCCTGATCCAAGTGCCATGCCATTTTAGCACGCACAGTTTGAGATCCTTCATTGCATCCCGCTCGAATGAATTTGCTGCGCAACGAGTTTTGCTCACCGCCATCGATCCAGTCCATGCACCGTGCTCCCTGTGGCGTGACCTTGAACTCGATGTTGAGTCGTACATCATTGTCCATGTTCTTCATCATCGTCGCCATTGACTAAGATGAGAAATGTAAAGTGGTCGAAAAAAATGAATAACTAATAATTCACTCTTGGCGAACAAAATAAGAAAAAACGATCCACATCTGCACCATTGGATGGATGCATTCTTGGTCGAGTTTCTAATCGAGAATGAATCAATTGATTGATTGATGGTCTCAAGATAATCGTACGCAGCAAGTGCGAATTATGGCGTCGCCTCTAGCAATTGTTGTTTGGATTCTCGTGGTCATTGTGGTTGTTGCAACCATCGTTATTATCGTACGATCCATCTCAAACAATAACGACAATGTCGTTGACGATGTTGGTGAGGACGATGGTGTTGACGACGACACGATACTCTTGATTCGAGGACCGACTGGACCGACCGGTGCAGGGTCGGATGTCGTCACGAGTGGGACGGGCAGTACTGGAGGGACCGGCGACACGGGCGGTACCGGTTCTCCAGGGGATACAGGTGCCACCGGCGCCGCCGGGTTGAATGTTACGGGACCGAGTGGAGCGACTGGAGGAACAGGTGGCACTGGAGGAACCGGGACGACTGGAGGTACGGGAGGCACCGGCACAACCGGTGCTTCCGGACAATCGGCAGTTGGATCTACGGGATCGTCCGGTGCATCGGGACAAACTGGTGCTACCGGCGGCACTGGAAGTACCGGTGCCACCGGTCCCAGCACATCACGCACCATCCCTTTTTCACTCGGTCCATACACCGCTCAACTGGCCGGAACGGATTATATGGCGATCGGATTCGGGAACAGCATCAACGGCACTGGTTTGCCTCCGACGCCGAATGCCTTTGAAGGAGCCGAAACGTTTGCGGCTTTGTTTTCACGAAATGGAGTCATCTCCAATTTGCGGGCGTGTGTGGCAGGTGAAAACCAGGGTGACACCGTAACGGTTGGCATCTATATCTCGACACCAACGGCTGGTACCGCAGTCATGAATTTCAACGTCGTGCCCGTGTTAACGGCCAGTGTGCTGTTTCCCAACGTTGGAGGCACTGTGTTGTACCGCTACATGAATAGTGGCAGCAGTACGGCAAATGTGCTTCAAGACCAGAGATTTGTCATTCTCCTCCGAACTGACGGTGTTGGCTTGTTCACGCCTTTCAGCGTGAGTGGCTCATTTGATTATGCCGTTTGATTAGGTACATGTATGCATTTCATAAATCAATTAAAGAGCCTGTTGATCGTCTCGGATGTATTATCACATTGGACAGATTGTGTTTACACTCATTGTCCTTATTGTGATCTTTATCGTCATTGTATTTGTGTTTACACGATCATCGGCATCCGCGGACCTGCATCCTTGTGACGACAGCGATCAAAACGATAGCGATGTTGATGTTTGCAACGTTGCTCTGTCAGCCACCGGCGCAACAGGATCTTCCTTTACATCACCGCCGCAACTGCTGCTGTCCGCTCAAGCAGTCGATGCGAACACGGGAGCGACTGGATCGTCCGGTGCCATCGGACAACTCGGGCTGCCAGGTCAGACGGGAGACGCCGGATCCGCCGCAAGTGGACCGGGCATTGTAGGAGCCGATGGAGGTTTGAGTGGATTGGGTGCTGGCGGGTCGATAGGAAATATGCAAAACGGGGCCGGAACCGGATTCACCGGCGCAGCGGGTCTCGCCGTTACAGGAGCATCGGGTGCCACCGGTGGACGTGGAGCGTCTGGCCCGACAAGCAATCCAGGGACGACGGGACCGACAACATCGCGTACCATCGAATTCAGCGTGGGCTATATGGTGACGCCATATCCTATTGGCGTGCCCGGTGGAGGAGGGGTACCGGCACTTGCCATTGGATTTGGATTAGCTGGCACAGCATTCAATTATCCGCCTGTCGCTATAAACGACGCATGCAACACGTTTTCTTCTGCATTCGGAAGCAACGGTGTCATCACGAATTTACGCGCGAGTTTATCATGCGCTGGAATCGATCCCGGCTCCACGTTGACACTTGGCGTCTATATTTCAACGCCTACCGTTGGTACCCCTGCATTCAATTTCAATCCAGTCCCTGTCTTGTCTTCAACGGTCCCCCTCGTGATTGCGGATAATTCTGCACGATATCACTATTTTAGCAGTACCACACAAGTCGGTGCTGTATTATCGGATCAGCGATATGTCATTCTGATCACTGTAACCGCCGTTGGAAACAATACGATCGATGTATACTCGGCGAGTGGTGCTTTCGACTATTCTATACCGCCTGTCTAGCTTGGCAAAATAAATCGATCGAAAAGAAATCATTGTATTATGTATGTAGACTAACTAGTCCATTGTTCTAGACGCCGACATAATCCTCGTCGTCATCGTCATCGTCGTCGTCATTGTCATTGTCGTTGGTGGCTTTTCGGCACGCACCGGTAAGAATCGCCGAGCCAGTGAGAATGGCGGAGCCGTTGAGAATGGATGCCATGAATTTGGCATCACCAGTCCGTGCGTGGATCAGTTTGATTGCGCGAAGGCCAACTGCCAAATCCCCATTGTCGTCGTTGCACGTCGTGAACCATTCTGGCGACTTGACGATACGGTTGCTTGACGACGTGTACGAAATGAACCCAGTCTTGTGCTTCTGGAGTGTCTTGTGCAGCGACAATTCAATGACGGCTTGACATGATGCACAAACTTGCGGCACACAGATGGACCATTCGGTCGGATGGTTGTACCACGCCGACACGGATGATTCGATATGGTACCCAGATGCATGACTGACTGTTGGCGCACCATAAAAGGCCCAAGCCATATAGTCCCGTACGTGGCGACGAGCCCCGCACCCGTGACAAGGCACCATTGGAACTTTCGACTCGCGCATCTTGTCCACATGTTCCATGTTGCGACCGATATATTCCAATGTTTGCTGCCGTGATAACGGATTCGGCGTCCATCGGCTAGGACCACGCCATTTCTTTTCGACAAATTCCCTGACAAACGGAACAAACACCAATGATGAACAGAGTGCGAGATATCGAAATCAGCGAACATGGGACCATACCGAAGCTCTTGGACATTTGCACTTTCAGCGAGAAGAATATCGGTATTGGTCGTTTTCAAGGTGTCGAGATGGACCTTGACGGGATCTGTCGAGAGCATCTGCAGCAACGATTCGAATTCCAACGATACCTTGTCGACGATCCCACCCAACTTGACGCTTTCTTTTCGCATGATCTGTTCGAGAACATAGTCCAATGCGACCAACTTCATGCCATCCCGATTGGCCTCTTCCACGAGTTCCGCTGCATCCAACTTGGCACGACACAATTCCCGGAATCGAATGGATCGTTGATAGGTCTCCAATTCCTTTTCCACCTGACCATTCATTCATTCATTCCGTCACATGGAAAAGCGGATCATGAAATGGAAGAAAAAGAATTGGAAGAAAAAGAATTACCAGTGTCTTTAAAGATTTAGATGGCTGTGGATTTGCATCAACACTGTCGTCCGCGATTTTTCGCTTGCGGGTGTTGTTGCCAGCATTGACAGACGTTGACGTTGCGGCCACAGCATGAGCAGCGGACGGAGTATAGACAGGACTCGTCGGACTGTTGGTCGATTGTGCCCCACCACGTCGTTGCCGTCGTCGCGTAAATGCACACGGTTCGGTTTCAATCTTCACACATGATACGCATCATGCAAGTCCGGAAAAGACGAAGAGGCTGGGCGGGAACATACGGAGCAATCTCGGCAAGGCGAGGCAGGGCCTCCGATTAATCGTCCATGAGAACAGCAATCTCGGCATGGAGATGCAATGTCCATCATTCCATGAGCACACCAGGTCCGCTCCGGCTGGGTTGTTGATGATGTTGATGCCTAGATCGAACGGAACACAGAGATCAAAAGGAGACCATGTATGCAAGCAAAGTCACGAGAGATTACCATGTCGAACGATGTAGACGATTAATGAACCGTACAACGAACACGGTGTGGTTTATGGTCGGTATGGATGTTGTATTTTTTCGTTTTATTCAAATTCGACAAGTCCAACATCCAAATTGTTTTGAATAGTTGAAAGAATTAGTTTATGTGAGTCATTTTTCGATTTGCAGCGACTCGAAGGTACGGTTCCACCCACCCAACCACCCACACACACACACACACACACATTTTCAGATTGCAAGATGCATCCCAGCATGAGTTGTGCGGAGATGATTGCCTCGTTGAGAGCGAATCGCAGGGCCGCACAGGACGCACGAGCAACAGCAGGTTGTGCATCGTACGTCGCGGCAACAGCGCCCAAATCGTCCGATGCATCCTCATCATCATCCTCGTCACGTCGTCGCGCGCGCGATCTCGATTATGATCCCGATTGCCCAGCGCACAACAAACGACAGCGTGTGCGGGCACCACAATCCATCGCTTTACGTGCATTACAACAGCAGTCGGTTTTTCACCATGTGATGACATTCGCCATGCCATCATCGTCCCTGTCGCGTACGTGTCGCGATCTCGTCCTTGCCGACGAACGTTTGCTGGTCCAACAATCCGATAAACTCATTTCCATTCTCGCGCGGTTCTTGGCCCGATGGACTGCGCCGACGACGGGAGAGGCCGCGAATCTGCCATTGTGTCCGCATCTGTCGTTTGAACAGTTGCTGCGTGCATCGTTTCCCATTGATGCGTTAATGTCGGCTCGTGTGTCCCCACACCTTGCCCATCCTTCGAGGTATGGTATATTTTCGTCTCTTCATGTACGTTCGTCATGTTGTGCTCTGCGGATGGATGTAGCGAGGAACGGGGTCGACCACCTGCGTATTTTAAAGATGTGCCTTCAACTGCCAAGCCAGGGTTCCCGGCATCGACCAATCCATGTATTTCATGTCGTCAGCATTGGCCGCAAACGGTGGCGGCGTCCGACAACAGCGGCATCTCGAGTGTAGCTGTGCCGTATCGAGCTCTTCGACGGTATACGGGCACGGTGACATGTGTCGACCCCAGCCGTGTTTGCTGTGCGGGTGTTATGAATACGGCATCCAAGTATTTATGCACATGCCACCCGGGATCCATTTTCTCTGGCTTTGAGTGGGCATCCGAGCCACACAACAGCTCGGTATGTGCATACACAAATCAACGGGCACCCGTGTCGGCCCGTCATGTCCGCATTCTTGAGATGGCCGCCGCTCGTCACTGTTATGGATCCAAGGTTTGTTTTGTTACGTTCGCATTGCATTGGGTTCATTGTTGGTTAGTTGATGCATGATGTATGTATTGTATCAGGCGCTTGAAGGCCTTGAATCCGTGGGCAAGGATTTCCGTCATTTAATGTCCAAGGCATTAACCGTGAAATTTGGGACGGGCTATTCTTATAGTCGGTCATCTGCCTTGGCCCGCGAATCATTGGTACATATATATATATGTTTCTTTTTCTTTATGCGTATGTATATCTAATTGTATTGGTCGGCATAGGGCACGGCATTAATGTACATTTTGGTGACGCGTCCATACATCGGCGCGGATCTTGTACACGGTAACTTTGGCGATCTAATGGCGGTTCTTGGATCGGCATTGTTGGCTGGTGGCCGTTTCGCGGCATTGCTGGTATTGGCGTCGATGGTGATTGGCATCTGGACGGGCGCTGGCAACGGCGGGATTTCTCCATTCCAGGAGCGGTATGCCTTGATCGTCACTTTACGCGAAATCCGTGGAGAGACCTGTGCGTTTCCATTGTCGCGGTTGGAGCACGGGACTCCTAGTGAATCATCTGTCGATGTCCTTCGCGTCTTGGCACGCCGTCATGGATGGATGTAAAATCTAGAATCTGTTTGTACTTGCAACAAGTTCACTACTCCTCTTCTTGTCAACCTTTCTTTCTGTGATCGCGGCCCTGGTGTCCCATAGACTATAGTTTCATCATTCTCATGGGAAGAGTCATGACAGTTACATCATGCAATCATAGTTCAACGGTAGAATTCGCCGGCTCCACCGGAGAGATCAGGGTTCAATTCCCTGTGATTGCATCTTTTTTCCACTCGCTTATGTTCCACACGTGCGTGGTGATAAAGACAGTTTCGTCGTTTTTTTTCTTGATCATTGATTGTTTTTTTGTCAAGAGATCATTCACTTGTGGGATCCCGTGCAATGCCGCCACGAGTCATGCCTCCCACAATTGGTTGAGATCGTCATGTGTCGGTTCACTTTAGATCTGTTTTATGTTTTACGTCGAATATATTCATGCACGCGTATCATGTACCGTATCTAGATAGATAAGACGGAAAAGACTTGATTTTGTAATTCGCCATGTCGACACGATGCGCTGTCAACCGTCGCATTGTGCATACAGATTGGTCTCAAACTGGCAGACGTACACATGTCATCTTCTCGAACCGGAATCATCGATGGGTGACCTCTCGTAACGCGGGCATGACAACGGATGACCTGTACGACGATGTTGATAACATCGACGCGGGTAAAGAAAGGTATGAAAAGCAGTCGATTCGCGTCATTGAAGCGCTTAAAGAGTACCAAGGAGCTGGCGGGCGCAGTGATCCCGAACGCTATGCGAAACACAATACAAACTTGACCAAGGCAGAGACGCGTGCTTTTGTCGAAGCCGTGATGCAGGAACGCGAAGCGGAAGAGAAGGAGAATCTACGACAAGTGGCGTTCGTGTCGGATCGTCGTGCAGCGCAACGGTCTGCACATGCAGCCAAAGCCACAAAACGACTGAGTGCATTCGTGGAGGAGGACGCCCCTTGCATGATTCTCGTTGGAGCCAATAACCGCCAGATGTTGACCGCTCCCATGACCGGCTACTATTGGTCGAGTAGTCAAAAGCACTATGTTCGTGTACAAGTCGTTCCACACAGCGTACGCGTCCTTGGGTTGACGCGTGGCGCATTCCCGATTGTGGGAACGCTGACAGGAACTGTGGGCCCTCGCGCGTGTATATTGAGTCAAGAGGCCGAGCAAGACATGGATGTAAGTGGCGCCCATTTGGATGCCTATGATCCGAACCGTGAACGCGATGATGCGCGGGCCTTTCTTGAGAGCCGAGCACGTCTAGAGAACATGCCGTTTCTCTCTTTCAATGACATGACTCGGGTTCCTCGACGCAATAGCAGCCGCGGTCGTGTTTTCCGTCCGTCTGTGGAGCGAATTCGCAGGGGTATAGACGATTCGTAGCGGTGATCCACACATCGCTTAGCCGTCAGAAAAAAACAACATCCAATAAACAGATTTATCAAACAATAAATCCAAAGTCTGGTGAGTCTTGCAAGATGATGGATGTTGCGGATGCGGATGACGCAAAGGAGGTCAAGGTCTTTGAAGAACGAATGAATGCTTTTTTGAAACGGCCCGGAGTGGAGCAAGTTTTGCGGAAAACCCGTGATAAGCTCTTGGCGGACAGTACTGTTGTCCATGATGGCGGGACAGGACACTACAACCACAGGATTGTCATTGTTCGGGATTCTCCAAAAGGAGATACGGTCCCGCTTTCCGTTCAAAGGTGTATCATTTATGGCAATCGATGCACAATCAATTGGTGTTGTAATTTGATTTACGGCAATGAAGCCCAAATCCACAGCTGGGGTTTGTTTGTGTTGTTTCGGTTGTTATGCGATTGTTATACGATCTTATGATTGTCATTTGTGACAGGAAACTGTGTAAGAGGAGTGAATACACATTTACTGGCCGGCGACAGTAATGTATATTGTGATCCGACAGTGTGTGAAAATGCCAAGACACATGCGATGTCGAAGACCTGCAAATTATGGCATGTCTATCCTTTCCGGGAGGTGGCGGTTGACGAACTGGCTGTTGCCAAACGGCGACAGCGGTTGGAAAGAGAAATTTCTGAACACCGTTGGCTCCGCTTCATATCAAACACGGAACGCGAGCGTCTCTTGACGCAATACAAACGACCGGAACCAAAAGGAGCGCGTGCATTCCCTCTATCGGATTCCAAGCAAGTGCGCGTAATTGTAGACATTGGTGCCTACCATCCACAGTGCGTGGTATTGGATCACGTCAGCTATACTGTTCTTGAAGCAGTACAGGCTGTGTTTGACACGATGAAACATGGCAGCGACTCGCTGGTTGAATCCGCGCTCTATGCATTGGCGTTGAATGGACGTCTTCTGCGGACGACAACATCATCGTCTATGGCACGGACATTGCAGGAGGATGGCGTACGTCTTGGCGATACATTGTACTTGATTCCTCCCGTCGCATCCGAACACTATCCAGATATCGGCGAAGATCTGGAGCCATACGTTACGTTTCTCTTGGACCGCATGTTTCCGTTTTCTTGGGACGAATAGACTTATTCGTCCCAGTGTAAAATGTAAAAAATGTCGATTACACTTTGGCATGCGCGACGATTTTTTGTTCATAAATCAGTGCGGTGAGGACGGAAACCGAATGGGAAATGGATCCTCTTTACAAGGAATGACACTATGGATGCGAACGACCGTATATCCATCATTGATTTTGACTGATAATGAATCTATACCCGATCTTCGAGTTCGTGAAATAGTGAAGAAAGAAGATGCATATGAATCATCATCGGACGAGGACGAAGAGGACGACGAGGACGATGAAGACTCTCGTCGTCACCGCAGGCTTGGCCAAGCTTTACGCAGGATATACGCTCAAGCGCGACGACGTCGACGTCGACGTCGCATGCGAAGGGTTTCAGTGATGGAACCTGTTTTCGGACCACCCGATCGAGAACATCATTGGGATGGATTGTCATTGATCAAAATTCCCGATGTCAAGGGATGCGAATCCGATGGTTCAGAAGCGATATGCATCACTTGCGTCGAAAACTTGCGTGCAATTCGCTTGCTACCATGCCGACATGTATCGCTTTGTCTTGCGTGTGCCAAGACGATTGCTGCTTCGCCGTATTCCAAATGTCCAATGTGTCGTAGCATTGTCACACGGGTCGAACGCCTTGTCGTGGTTGACAATCCATCATGCGTAGATCAAATCTCGTGTACATGAATGATTAAATGAAACTCAATGAATATTTACGCAGTCTCTAAACAGCCTTCCACAAAAGAAGAATAATTGATTAGATAGTTGGTACAACAGGTTTTAAACCTCTTGAAGGAGGTGTATAGCCGCATGAACAAGACGAATACGAACGTGGTGGAGGACGGGCCCACTTGCGCCGGAATTCAGACAGCAAATTGCAAATCAACAAGATGCAAGACACTGCATTGATGCGATTCGCGCGAATTTGGCGCGTGTCCACGAGTGCGATTTCCATACACTTTTGACGCACGTTGTATGCAGGCAGATCAAAGTGTGGAAAGTGTTCACTTAGCGTTGCGTACATCAATGTGAAACGTGGCATGTACCCAATGGATGATGTGACAGAATCTGTGCATCGCCACTCTTGCGCACGTGATTTCAAATCGTCCTTGATCCAGGCGTCTGTACTGTTCCACACGCTTTCGAATGTCGCATCCCATCTGTACTTGAAGAATTCAACGCCCCGTTTATCGACCCATGTGTCGTTCTTGCTTTGAATCGAGTCGGTCTTGGTCGCCATCGTCGCCGTTGTCGTCGTTGTTGTTGGTGGTGATGCCATTACGGCTTGCGGTGGTTCGGTATCGTTGCCTTTTGTCATTGGTGTGCATGACAATGCAGCAATGGGATCAACAAGCAGACGCAGATCGTTCACAGATTGAGTTGCCACATCCAGTTCTTCTATTGACTTGTCAATATCGCAGCAGACGACCAATTGGAGGGGAGGGTCGAGTGGACACCAACGGTTGAGAGCCACTTGGTACATGCGTCGACACGACTGATCATATCTGGATATCTGTAGATATGCAGACCGATACATATCCCGCATGGCTTGGAATCCAAGCTCGAGGTTGGAAATGTTCCATTGGAGACTCTGGAAATCCTCGGTCTTGTACGCTTCTTGAATCATGATCGCCATCCGTTGCGTGTGTACGTAGCCATTATCTACGCCACCAAGTCAATATAACCAAACATCGCACGGAAAACGCGTGCAACACAAACGTACCCAATACTGTCTTCAAAGCATGGAGAGTTGCTTGATGGCGCACGTCGTGAGTTTGGTTGTCACATGTCCATATCAAGGACCACAAGTGTAATGTCTGTGTATCATCATCATCGGTACTGCACTTGATGAGTGCTGTTAATGCTTGAGCAATTGTCAATTCACATGCATAAAGCTTGGCCCTCAAGCTGTTCACTTGGAACAAACCAGAAATGAAGCGGATCAGCTCTTGTTGAAAACGTGCGTTTTCTGATATTTTTGGCGGCATCATTAATAAAGCACACGGATGGGATGTACAACAACTTGCATCGGCCTTAGTGTGGGATTCCACCATTTTTGTGCAAGAGAGAACCGAGAAATTTATGAGATTTGTTTGTGATGCGCATGTTGTGTTTTTTTTTGAAAAAATGAAAAAATAGAGCATGGGTACATCAATGATGCGACTCATCAATTTGTCGTTGGGTTTGTCAGATGAATTGTCCACGAAATGATTGGGATCATGCGCATCCAGCGGGTTGTCCGAGTTGCACCCAACAGAAAGATGTAGACAAGACGAAAACGGATCCAGTGTGGAGTCAATTGCGGGAAGATGTCACCAAATGCATCCAATTGGCCAAGTGTTGCAAGACGGCATGTGAAATTGCAACCAAGTTGGTGATTGTAGCCGACAAGACCGTGCACCAGGACGACAAGTCGCCCATGTATGGTGACGAAGATGGATTCGTCAAGTTTGTCGCCATGGTGCATGTCACTGGATATCGCCGGTGGGGAGAAGGCTTTCGTATTTGCCGAACGCTGATCAGTATGACTCCAACGGGTGTGATGCTGTCGACGGATATGCTTCTCAAGGCATTGTATGATGCTGCGTGTCAAGTGCAAGCCCAAGCACCGCCCGCTCAACCCTAGTCATTACGTGTACATTTAAAAAAAAGATCTATGTCGATGATTGCGATCGTTTGTTCTTGGACACGCTGCTGTGGCGGCGGCGACGGTGGTGAATGGAGGATGAGATTGATCGAAGACCGAGTGGTTGATCCGACTGTACATAGGCCTCTGCACTCGGACGATCGAGAATGTCGCCAATGGCGACGCTACCACGTGGTGGATGGGCTGCACCCGAACGCAAAAGTTCCAGAAAGATGATGGGACTGAATCCATCCGTACTCTTGATGATCTGTGTTGGTAGAAATCGTATCCATCTAATTGTTGCTTTGAAGTCATTTGACGGCGCGTATGCTGCAATGACACGCATGCGTGTTCCACGAGGAATAATGACTTCCCATTCCCGGGGGAAAGAGCCAATTGTGATGAATGGGTACTTTTCTGTAGGATCTTGTAGACTCCTGTCTGCGAGGCGGGTGCCTTCGGGAACCAACAACCCAAGCATAACGTTGCTGTTTTGAAAGGAGGCAGCAACAGAAGGATCTCTCGTCCATGATTGAGGAGACCGACTGACGAATACCTTGGAATTGGCAGCAATTGTATCGGCTTCATTCCACGACAATCTCATTCCACGCCACAACAAGGTTGCGACAGGCGTTCGTGGCGCTGTCAACAGTGTGTTGTGCAAGATCTCTTCAGCCAAGGCCAACCCTTCTGGTGATTCAAATTTAAAGCGAGGGCCATTTATGAATTTTGCGAGCGTTGTCACCCAAGGCTGGTCTGTAAGATGTGGTGTCACGTCGGAACGCTTGACTGCATTTCGAGCATCTCTTGCCCGTGCAATGTTTTGTATGAGAGCATCCCCTCCATTCGACCACCATTGGATTGCAGATCGTTGTTCAGGTGTGAGGCTCTGCGCCCATAAACGCAAATCCGTGACATATGTATTCATTGCAGGATCTAATGAATCATATACCGTATCAAACGGACCAAATGTTCGGAGAGTACGGTTCTCATAAAAGCCGTCTCTGGTTGATTGCAACACTTGATCTGTGGGCCATTGTGTCAACCATCTTGCGCGCCCATCAGCATAGGACCACATTCCCGGTCGGGTCTCGAGTTCGGCGCGTCGCAATTCTTCCCGTTTGGATGACATGTTTTCAAAACGATCTACGTTCGCCCGATGGCGGGCACTTGAGATCGGGTCCATCTGCGAGCTAGTTCCACACTGGTCGCAGAACTTGGCAGTCTTTTTCCACGGCACTACACCACATGCTCTACAGCTTGTTGTTTGTATGCTAGTCGTCATTTTCGAACGCGACCGAGTGAGTTTGGTACGTTTACTTGATTAGATGCACTGATCGGATACACTGATCGCCACGACCATCAGGAATGTCTTCATATGTATTTACAAATTATACAAGTGGTGAGAACGCCACGACCGCTGGATCGTCCACTATGCCCGGAAATGATCTGGTACACAACGATTGGTAGGCTTGGCGTGTTTGATCTTCAATGTCGACATGCATCCGAGACGTTGATGCAGGGCAGTTTCGAAGGAGACGAATCATTTGTTTTGTCGATTCCGCAGTCGCTGATGAAATTGTCGCGTCGAGCCAAATTTGCACGTCGTCCTGTACAATAACGGCGTATATATATATACATGGCATGTGCAAGGCAGAAAGCATACATACATCTGGCAGTTCAATGGTCCATGCTTCAATGTCATTCAATGTAAACATCCGTTCGTGCGATCCGATGCGCATGCCGGTCATTATGTTGCGGCTGGCGTCAATGTCGGCTGCCTTGCGCCGAGCTGTGTGTATTGTATACATCACATCACCCACGGGTCAAAATTCAAGAGGAAGACAATGACGACCTTGAAGGGCTTCCAAGGCTGTTTGTGTTTCGTTCGTGTCGGATGTCTCCCGTGAACAATATTCGCGCGTGGCCAAAAAGTCCTTGTAGTACCACACGACGTTCCACAGTCGGGAGCATAAACATGTACCCGAATATGTTCGGCCCACATTGACATGAATCAATGGCAACATGGCATGCTCTTCCTTTGTCTATACATGTACATGTGTGCAAACAAGGATCCGTAAAGTGAATGAGAGGATCGAAAGAGCTGGGAGCAAACCAGTTCGTTCTTGAACACTTGCAAAAGGACCCATGCTGTGTTTCGGACGGCATCGTATTGAGGTGTCAGAATGGTCTCATTATGATGATCGACGCCAAGCACACGCACGAGCCTGGCGCGACGCGACGCCTCGTTCACGTAATCGACAATTTCTTGCAAGATGGGGGCGCGAAGACCTTTCATTTGATCGTGGAGAGCCGCCACGGATTCGTGTTCAAGCAACTTCTTGATGAGTGTCTCGGTGGTTTTCTTCGCGGCCGGTGGCATGATGGCGTCGAGGTGCGGGGTTTGTGCCTCGCATCGACGACAGTCGATCCGATGTTCCTTGTGGTGGTAGAGGCATGGCGAAAATGATCGTGTGCCGCGGGACCGTGCAGGCGGTGATCGAGATCGATTCTTGGATGGAGAACGCGAACGGCGACGACGATCAGAGTGTTCTCCGTCTGGTGGTGAGCGTGTTCGAGATCTCGACCGGGATCGTTTTGTGGGAGCAGCACGAGCGGCGGTGCCCGCAGCGAGTATGGCATCCGATAGTCTACGGACGGATTTGTCCTGATCCGAATCGGGTCCTCCTGATGCCTGGGCAAATAACAAACATTGGGAGTGGGAAAATGCATGTATGGATCATACCATGGATGTGGTGGTAGACATAAACTGTATTGGCGTGTAGAAATGATTGAATTCGGTTGCCAGATTGGTGCAAGGTCAATATTTGGATGTTGAACTCGGATGTGAGTTTTTTACCCTGCCAAAAATCCAACATCCGAATATCGAGAGTAACATTCTTAAATGCGGTTCAATTTTCATTCTTCATTCTTCATTCAGCTTTCATGTCGTCGACATCGGATCCCAAGCACCAGAAACGGTCATCACCCACACCGGTGGATGCCTTGCAAGGCACGGAATCCATCAAGAAACTCAAGGTATTTTCTATTCCCTACATTCACTCACATCTGGGTTCCCTGAGTTTTCGGTGTGAGTAGGTCATGTCGTCTGAATTGCACATTCAAACGCAAAGCACGGAGATGATGGGTCTCCTGACGCGAGACGGGTGTCCCTATCCATCTCCTCATGGAGGAATCGTCGGAAAAGAAGACAACAGTCGTACCGTACGATTGTCGGTGCTCTTGTGGTGTGTACCGGGACGCGATCCGGCCATGCTGTTTCCGTTATCGGTTGCCACCCTGTCTTGCGGTGACCCGAGCCTCGGTGACATCATGCCGCCTTTGCGTCGAGTTGCAGTCCAAGACAGGGATGATTCGCACAGTTGGGTACAACATCATTTACTGTACGAACCGATGGATGCGTTGCATGCCGTGTTGACGTTGTCTCGAGACGTCTTGGAAACAATGGATTCCAAAACGTTTGTCGATAAGATTGTGCCGGATGGAGTGATTCGATACGCGCCAACACGTGTAAGCACGCGTCTTGGCACACGCAAGGATGGAACTTTTGATACTTTTGACTCGCCGGTTTGTTCTTCTCCGTCGTCTCCGTCGTTTCCATTACCATACACCCTATCTATCAATCACCGATTGGCGTTGTGGTGTGTGTGTGTGTGTTGCGTGTACAGGTCATGTTGGTGATGCCCAATGGCACAGCACGCGCCTTTGCATACCGATTGACAAGGGATCGCTTGATCTTTAAGCTCGGCAAGTCTTTGGCGATTGGTGCGGGGACGCTCGACGAGTTACATGCCATTTTCGGAACGAGTCATGTCGTCCCGGGAGTGGTCCAGCGCAAGCAGGATGGGTGTAAGAATGCTTACATCCCCATGTGTGATGCTATCGGGTGTCCGGACGACGCAGTGTGGACTTGCGACGAGTGTCATGGAGTACAATGGTGTCGTGCTCATCGAGATGCGATGACAGCCATGGCAGTGCCGCATGATTGTACCGCCATGGTCGGCAAGTGGGAGTGTACCCGTAACGTTGACTATTTTACGTCGGCGACGATTAACATGGATATTGCATACGGAGCTTCGAGATAGAATAACCAGAATAGGAGATAGAATCTGTATTCCTAACACTTTTTTTTCGCACATTTTTTTCCAGTCATAATTCAACCGCGGATAGATAGATCGATCGATAGATAGACTGCACAAGCAAAATGCAAATGCAACCCAAGGACGATATTGGAGAACCTGTTCGATTCCTGGTAGACTTTCACGTGACGGATCATGGATCGGCAAGAATGAACGAGCCGCCAAGCAGCGCGAACCACTCGTCTCTGTGTACAATGATCCGTGCAGGATGTCCAGAAGGGAAGATCGTGAATGGTACGCCGTGGCGGTTGGACAATATTCCCGTTGGACTTGTAAACCGAGTCGCATGTCTGAATTTGGCGATACGGTCCGGATGGTTGATTGTGGCCAGGATTGGTGTGCATCCGGCTGCGACAACTAAACTGTGCTTTGGAAGGGTCGGGTATTATGTACCGTCGGGTGACGAACGGACCTGGTCTCTTGAACGATTTTATCGAGTCTCAAGACATGAAACAAATGACAATTCTTGTCGGCGACATGTGGCGATTAGACGATTTCCGACTTGTTGGCATTGGTCATTATCAGAGCAAGATGGAAGTGGAGGCTCATTCACGAGCGATACGACGCTTTTTCCTTGACAAGATCAAATCTTGTCCGAAAAAGGATGAAGACGGGGATGAGGAAACGGTTATCGCCAACAAGGATGAAGAAGACGACGACGACGACGACGACGACGACGACGACGGCGAAAAAGAAAAAGAAAAAGAAGATGAAGAAACGATCCGCCGAGTGAGGATTGAATTTCTAGTGACCACACGTGGCGCGGATGAAGTTTGTGCTTCTCGTTTGAATGGGTACGATGACAACAACAATCCGATGGTATCATTCATCTCTGGTGGATGTGATGGAGGTCGAGTGACTCGTGAATGTCAATGGGTGTTGGATGCATCGGATGATTCCGATGATTTCATTACACGTTTAAACCGTGCCATGTCCATTGGATGGATTGTAATTTCCCGGATTGTACCTGATCCATCTGCGGCTGAATTCCATTTCATTTGCACATCGGATCATCCCATGATGGGTATACTCGATTATGGACGGTTGGATTGGCATGATGGAACCGATGGTTGGCCCATTTGTTGGTCCCTCGACCAATATTGTCAAGAATTCTGGAAACTGTCATCGGACACGTCTACAGACCATGTGAAAGATGTGAATCAAGCGTGGAGTTCTGGCAAAATACGGCTGTCTTCCGTTGCACTCCAAACACGCAAGAGCAACAAAGTGCAAATACTCCCTTCTTCAGGTGTGAAGGTGGAACACATGTCCGCCAAGTTTCAATTTCCGGAAACCGCTCGGACTGTCGAAGCACCGGTTGCAAAAAACTCTCCTACACTGCCGCCGCAAGCGGTGACAAGGGAATCTGTCAAGGAAATGGCGGTATCCAGTGTCAAGACCGATGCCCCTTTTACGACGACACCGATTGCGCAAACACCCGTAATCGTGCATCCTCCAGTGAAAACTGAAGTGAAGATGACGAGAAGCATGCATATGATTGTATCCTCGGCCGTGTCAAGTCAATCCACCAACAAAATATTGCAAGCGGGATGTGATGGCAAGACGAATGTGTGGACTCTTGAGCGTGCAATCGAGAATCTGGCACGTTGTTCGAGTGCCGAGATTTCCGCATGGTTTTATGAAGCCGTCCAATCGAAATGTTTGCAATTGGTGGACGTTCCTCCACGAATACGAGTTGGAGACAAAGGATACGTTTATTTGCAGTGTGACAAGTTGATGTATGGACCGTTGCACTATTTTGTCCAATTGTGTTCGACGTCTGGAAATCTATCGAAAGAGTTCCTTGAACAACGCATTGTGGATGTCGCATCTGAACAATCGACTTTTGCCATGTCCATGTATGGCCAGGTGTTTGCACACTATGAAGAATATGTGAAACTAGCCATCCAACAAGAATTTATCGTCCCGTTTTAATACATGCACTGCTTTTCTCCATTGAGGATCGGGGTGGTGGAAGTAGTAGATCGATAACATTCTGTGAAAGAGTAGGACCAATGTATTGCCATCCAGAAGCATCAACCCAATAAGTCAAAACCAGACTACCAATTTCTGGAGGAATTATACATAAGGTCAATGCATGGAATGCGATTCTACATTTTGTTTTCCAAGCCGTCTTTTGATCGGATAATCGTTGGAGGAAATAGGGTCTGCAAAACGAACATGGCTTGTCTCCATACCGACTTGCAAAGTAGCAACCGAGACACATTTGTACCCTTGTCGGCATTTCATAATGGGTACCATGACGACATTGTTCACAGCATCGACATACATAAGGTTGATTGCCCGATTTGTAGACACCATATGCCTCTGTCAACTCTTGTTGTCTTTTTGCGACCCATTCAAAATCGAGTTCCATGGACGCAAGTTGTCCATAGACGCCAGTGGGTGTGAGAATGGAGATGATTTCTGGAGTGTTTTCCGATATGGGAATCCGACTCGGTGGAATGGTATCCGCGTCCGATGGATGTAATTTCGTACATTGTTGCGTGGGATCGACTGCACGTACGGTCCAGACCAATGTGTCGTTTTTAATGTCCCGATTGACAATGTGTCGATAGACATTGGGTGCGGCGTCTCGTACGAGTTTTCTATCGGCGCATGGCCATGATGTTGGTCTAAAGAATACGTGGTCATATGCGGCCGCTTGAATTCGGGTTTCATTGCGTAATGTTGTAATGACGGTTGTATTCGCATGTCGGGCATTGTCCATCAAGCATCGGAAAGCAACTGAACTGGTCGTCTTTTGACTTGGGTTCTGGATGAATACAATTGATCGATCATTCGTTAATGCAGAATCACATACTGAGCTCCTGGTTGTCTCCAATTGATCACATGTCATGCCGACTTGACGTGTCATACCGTGATGTGATCGATAGATTGTTGATGTTCGGTCACATAATGCATCGAGTATTGGAATGAGATTGGTGACACTTGGATTCAATCGATAGATTTGACATGTAGATGTCCGGATATAATCCTGATCTTTCACATGTTGGAATCCAAGTAAATTCATCCAATCGACGTATTGGAGTGCGGAATCACCATAAACGGCAATGCTAGATGATTGAGGCCCAAACAAAACATGGTTCAAGTCCAAAGACGGCAAGGCATTTTCAGTCATTTATCTGCACGCCCATGAACACGAAATGTGAGTGTACCGAGGATACCAATTATGTGTTGTTTTTTTATCAAGTGTGTACACGAGATGGACATTGTTACGCCGAGACGCTTCGATAGGATTTTGAGGCTGCAAGTCTTGATCGTTGTAGAGTGGGAAATTGATCATGTGAAATCGTTCGGAGTGTGTTCATGTGCGGTTTAAGTATGGAATCTGTCTCTGTCTCGAATCGGAGTTGGGGTCGGCGTCGGCGTTCTTGTCGATGATTGGGAATGACACTGAATTCGGGCATATTGACAAGAGTCATGCGAATGACGGCTGGCAGGACAATGTGTGGATTTCTCTGCTTCATATTGTGTGCGGCAATCTCTTCCCTTTCCTGTTCATCATAATCGTCGTCGTCCTCATCTACTGCATCATCGTCATCGTCACTTACAGTGGCGTCCAACACTTTAGTTCCCGGTCGTATGGCCGAGTCGATGCGGAAATGGGTGCCCGGTGGAAAGAGAATTTCCTGATCGGGCAAGATGGTTGGGAAGCGTGATCCTGCCGGAACACGCAAGATCCAGACGAGCGAATCACCCGAGAATTTCTCGGTAGCTAACTTGGGACTGGGAGAAAAGGCTTGAAAGATGGATGTCTGGACAATTTGTCCAGACATTGAAGCTTTGGCCATGGCATCTGCGTATTGCCATTTGACTTTCAGTCCACGAAACAAGTAGACCGTGTGCGGAATGTGAGGCGCACGATGCAACACCGATTCGAGAATTCGGGATTGGAATATCAATCGATTCAACGCAATTCCAGTGTGGGTGTGAATACTTTTCAATTCATGCATTTTCCATGCGTCCAATCGTCGTGGACCCAGACCGTAAGTCAACACGCGGTTAATGTCGGCCGATTGCACGAGAACGACCCAGAACTCAATGGCATTGCTTTCTGCATATGTCATGCTTTGCAACCATTTTTCCTGATTGTGTTTAAACTGCAGCCATCCGGGATCGAGTTCCTGATCGGGTGTCTCCATCAACCCGGTCGGCCATGTGTAGACGAGTTCTTTGCTTGGAGCCGGTCTCCACCGGCGAAGCGATCCAAATGGCCATGTGTTGGATTGTATTCCTGACCATTTCTGGCTGCGTGTATATTGTGCCATTGGATGCGGAAGAGTATTCATTGACGCGTCTCTACTCGATCTAAAACGTACAAGTCCTTACATGTTATTCTTGTCTGGAACATCCATTCGCCCGCATAACCCATATATGATGCCTATGAACACACATTGCCGGCCGCGCGAGAGTCTCGTGCACCGTCTGATCCAGATTCAACTCGGAAGCCGCGTGTCCCGAGGCGTCAAGTCCGAGTTTATCGCAACAATAGATCATCTTCTCGGCCAACTAACTGTACACACAAGAAGAGGACGAAAATCGTACAGAAGCGTATTTATTTTACGTATCATACATCTGATGTCGGTGGTGGACTGGATCTAGTCGCATTACGGACGTGTTGAATAGTTGAAACGAGCCCATAGGATCCGGTCATCAAGCACGCGATTCCCATGATAGGAGCGACGATTCGGGTTCCTCTGTTATTCGCGAAAGTACACAAGTTGACGGGATTTTCTTGTCTTGCGGCTTTGAAATCTTTCCAACAACGATGTGTTGCCCAAAATCCACCGCCGGTCATGATAACTGATGAAATCGGATGTTTGGCAAAAGCATCCACGTGTTTCTGCACACGTTCGATTTTGTAGCATCGATAGAGTATTATGGTCGGTAGTGCTACGATAACCATGCCAGCACCGGTTGCAGCCGTCCGTCCAAGTACTGATTTTGGTCGGCGCCATGAAGGGGGACACCATGTTCTCGGCGTGTTGTTCTTCAAATCCGTCATGTCTAGGATACCAGATCTAAAAACAAGATGAGTGAGTGGCATATTATTGTCATAGTGTTGCACAAATGGATGTTGGTTTGTGATCCAATTGTGATAATGTGTTGATTTTTTAACCGATATTTTTTTTGTGAATCAGGATTGTCAGTTAGTCAGCCACTCACAAAAAACTTTACCGGTCCAACGACAATGGCAATGACAGCGACAATGCACACTGGCGAAACGATGAAGAAATGTATCGAGATGGTCTCAAACAAGACGATATCAGTGACACAATCCTCTGACTTGCCTGGTTATGGAAGCCGATTAATCAAACGAGTGGGTCAACATGCGTTTCAATATCAATCGTTGCACCCCCGCTTCGGATACAATGATGGCTTGCAGCATCCGAATGCTCGTGACGGATTCCTGTTGACCTTTCGTCTCTTGGCGGATGATGTGAAGAGCTACAATGCTTTACGACACATGATCTATGAATTATGTGAATGCGATTTGGTTCAGTTGTGTTCCAAGTGCACGGAGCCTGTTCTGAAACACGTCAAGACGTTACGGTCTGAACACTCGGATTACGATGCGAAACGTCGCCATCGATATCAGGAAGAGCTTGACAAGTACAATAAAACACTCGCTCTCATCCAGGGTCTGGAGATTGATACGAAAGCCGTCAGTGTGACACGTCCAGTCGATGACACGTCCTCTGAAATCCCTGATCGGTGTTTCGATTCCATGTACTCGGCGTGCTATCAGAATACGGAAGCAAGCATCTATGCTGATCGCACGACCGAAATCTGGAGGACTCTTGTTGCCAATGGACATTTATCCGCCTAGACAAGTGTCTAGACATGCCAGTTGGGAATGTTAGGCGGCCGGTGTCCCATCTCACCCGATGTACACTTGTTTGCATAATTCTAGTGCTTATGGTCGGAAATGGGATCTTTGCCTTTTTGACTCATCTCGCGAACGTGGGTTGTTTGTGGATGGATGGATGCGCATTGAAAAAGAAAAAGACACAACGACTATAAAAGTACATGAGTATAAAAACGGATCCGATATGGCGCTCACCGCCGCCGTCGTGAAGACACGAGGGATAGCTGATCATCCATTAGAAGCCATCTTGAACGGTCTACACTATGTTCTTGACGAATTAACGCCAGTCATTTGTGGATACACGGATCAAGTGGTGTACGCATCCGTACCAGAGGGAACTCTGTGTCTGCATGTCGGCGGAAATAAGAAGTTGCCATGTCGTCGTGAGATAATTGATGTACGACATTATTGGTCGCCATATGCCAATGAGATGCTTGATCCGAAACGCGCCGTTTCGTTTGTTTCAAACGGTCGGACGTCGAATGTCCATTTTACGGGCGATAGTGAGATGGGAGCAACAATGATGGTCGACAGCCATGCACATAGCACTGGAGAGTGGAGAGCTCACGTTTGCATTTTCCGCCCATTGACGCGTTCGACAGACGACATGTGGTATGAATGGGCGCGCGCTCGTGGATTCCGCAAACTCATCAATGGCGCGTTTCTTGTGTGGGAACCCGTCGAAAAACGGACTCCCAAGCCAACGTGGGGTATACAACTCATTCGTCCTTTGGAGGCGCGCGTGTGGAAGGATTGTCTTCCTTTTGACGAATGCATTGTCGTATCCGACGATGGGTCCTGCTTTGCGTACGTATCCTGCTCCGATGCTAAACACGCATATATTGTCCACGTTATTTCATCATTCGGCCAACGCATCCATACACATACAATCCGCTCGTTGGAAGTGATGGATGCAAAAACATTATCATTGTGTACATCGAGATCGACCGGTAAACGTCGCCATCCCCGTGGAGGCATACGGCGTCAACAAACTACGACGTCAAGTTGTTGTTTAACGACGGCGTCTTCGTCCAAGATCGGTGACGCGCCCCACAGATTGATTTCTCTCGACAAGCGATACATGACATTGATGGTAAGGGATTCCGAATGGGCAGATATTGTCGATATTCTGCACAAACGAGTCAAGCGCATCCAGTTTCCAATCGTGAACGGCACACATCCCACATATGTGCAGTTCAACGCGGTCTCGGCGAAATTTCACATTGCCTATTTTCGCAAGGATTTGTTGGCTGCAGCACCAATGCTGATGTCTGGCGATGGCGGTGATTACATGTGGGAACCGATAGACGACGCTGTTTTATGGGATTTTCGAATTATTCGTGGATGGGTTTTACGAAACATTCGATCGTTGGAGCCACATGACAAGCTCATTTCAACGACGGCGACACGATACGATGTATCAGGCCGTATTATGTTAATGCTTCCCGCCGGGGTGTGTAGTTCGTTTTCTGACTTTGTCTGCGACCCTTTGGTAGACTGGCGCATATTTATGTAGTCCAAACCACCACGCGTATCTACATTTCCATATGTGTCTGAATGTGTTTGCGTCTGTCGGATGAGTGTGCATGCAATGGTGAATACGCGTAGAATGAGTGTAATATGCCAGTTAGGAATTTTAAGCGGCCGTGTCCCAGGTGCCAATGTGAATCCAATGCCGTGTTTGAGGATATGAGTGTGTGATTATCGTCTCAGGACAATGGCCGCGAAAGTGTCCCCGATATCGTCTTTCTTTTGGCAAATATCTGAATACTATATCGTTTTTCGATGTCTAGATGCATGTGAATCTGATAAACTCCCATCCACATTGTTTCATTTTCAGTAGACAAGATAATTGTACAATCCAACACAATCCAAAGAAGGGATGTCAGGAGGTGAGAAGGATAGTGATGACAAGATGTGGGTATGGTCAAATTTCCAGTTGGAATTGGATAATAAAATCCGAAGTGAATATGCCAAGGCGGAGCGCTTACGCAGTGAATTAGCCTCTGCCCAAAAGGTCATCATCTTCACCTCTATATCTTTCAATTCACACTTCTCCCAATGTAGACATTAACGGCAGCGGAACAGGGTCGATTAGCGTTGGTCCAGAAGTGGTTATCCGCCCGCCGTGCGGTCGAACGATGTGCGAGAGCGGAACGTGCGTCGATCTTGTTAGAACGTGTGTTGGGATCCCCATCAATGACATCATGACAACATCCCGAATACGTGTGTCAAGTGT
>Ga0163153_10000281_pt1 | contig 92147 bp, 95 predicted proteins | sample OliLakLV19MP6IB1_FD_148629 | JGI IMG/M metagenome (GOLD analysis project Ga0163153, IMG submission 148629) | Freshwater microbial mat bacterial communities from Lake Vanda, McMurdo Dry Valleys, Antarctica - Oligotrophic Lake LV.19.MP6.IB-1 | ecosystem: Environmental > Aquatic > Freshwater >...
ATAATTGCCTGCGCGCACTGGCCTTGCATGGTCTCGCTGCCGACCACGCTTAACACGCGGATCATCGGATCCCGTGACATCCTCTGGCTGAGCGCCGGGTTCCTGTTCGCCAGCCTGCCCCATCTGTTGCGGATGCCGGTCTGGATCTCCGCGCTGACCATCGGCATTGCCGGCGGCCGCCTGCTGCAGTTGCGTTTGCGCAGCAAACCATCGGCCAAATGGCTGCTGGTGCTGATCGCCATTGCCGCCAGCGCCGGCATCCTGCTGCAATACCGGACATTGTTCGGACGCGATGCCGGCGTTGCATTGCTGGTGGTCATGCTCGCACTGAAACTGCTGGAAACCCGCACCCAGCGTGACGGCATGCTGCTCGGATTCCTCGGCTGCTTTCTGCTGGTCACCAATTTCCTGCATTCACAGACCATCCCGACCGCGGCGTACATGCTGGGCTGCGCATGGCTGCTCGTCGCCAGCCTGATCGGCATGCAGTTCACCGGTGCATGGCCCGGCTGGCGACAACCCGTGCGCCGCGCCGGCGTACTGATCCTGCAGGGCATACCGCTGATGCTGGTGCTGTTCCTGCTGTTTCCCCGTGTCCAGGGGCCGCTGTGGGGGCTGCCGCAGGACGCCTATGCCGGATTGAGCGGCCTGTCCGACACCATGAGCCCGGGCAGTCTGAACAGCCTGATCCTGTCTGACGCCGTCGCTTTCCGCGCCGCCTTCAGCGGAAAAATTCCGGAACCCAAGGATCTCTACTGGCGCGGACCGGTGTTATGGGATTACGACGGCAAGACCTGGACGGCACCACGCATCGTGCAAAGAACCAACGACCTGCCGGACAACGGTGCGCAGATTGATTACACGGTAACTCTCGAGCCCCACAACAAACGCTGGCTGTTCGCACTGGAGTTCCCGGGTCTGCGACCGCCGCGCTCGGTTGCCACGCGTGACATGCAGTTACTCAGCATCACCCCCGTGCGCAGCCGCATGCGCTACGACATGGTGTCGTCCATCGGCACCGCCTATGGCGCCGACGATGACCAGAGTCTGCTTGCGCGCAACCTGCGACTGCCGGCCGACACCAACCCGAAAACCCACGGCTTCGCGCTGGAGCTGCGCAAAAAGTTTCCGGACGACCGCAACCTCGTCGCCGATGTGCTGACGCGTTTCCGCAACGAAAATTTCGTTTATACCCTGTCGCCGCCGCTGCTCGGCGAACATCCGGTCGACGAATTCCTGTTTGAAACGCGCCGCGGTTTCTGCGAGCACTTCGCCTCGGCCTTTACGGTACTGATGCGCGCCGCAGGCATTCCGGCGCGGGTGGTCACCGGTTATCTCGGCGGCGAAGTGAATCCGGTCGGTGAATACATTCTGGTGCGTCAGGCCGACGCCCATGCCTGGGTGGAAATCTGGCTGGAGAGTACCGGCTGGGTGCGCGTGGATCCCACCGCAGCAGTGTCCCCCGCGCGCGTGGAACGCGGCATAGCCTCCGCGCTGCCGCGCAGCGATCCGCTGCCGATGTTCGTGCGCGGTGATTTTGCACTGCTGCAGCGCATGCGGTTGACCCTGGACTCGGTGACCTATACCTGGAATCAATGGGTGCTGGGCTACACCCCGGACCGCCAGCGGCGCCTGCTGTCGTATTTCGGTTTCAGCGAGGCAACGTGGCGGACACTGGCCTTCATCCTGATGTTCTGCGCCGGAGTCGCGGTGCTGATCGGTGCGTTTTTTGCATTGCGCGATCTGCGTGGCGGACGCGAGGATCCGGTCAAAAAAATCTATGGCCGGTTTTGCCGAAAACTGGCGCGGCGCGGATTGCAGCGCGATGCGGCTGAAGGTCCGGGCGTTTTTGCGCGCCGCGCCGGGCAGCAGCGCCCCGAACTGGCGCAGGCGGTGGCTGAAATCACCGCCCTCTATGTCGCCTTGCGTTACGGCGGAGAGTCGGGTCCGGAACGGGTGCAGGCCTTCAAAAAACGGGTGCGGGCCTTTTCGGCCTGAAATGTCAATAAAAACAATTAGTTACATTGATTTACGCCGGCGGCAACAAATCCGCCGGATCCACCGGCTTGCCCTGCCTGCGGATTTCAAAATGCAGTTTCACCTGATCGGTATCGGTGTTACCCATTTCCGCGATTTTCTGGCCACGCGTCACCGTCTGACCTTCCTTCACCAGCAGCTCGCGGTTATGCGCATACACGCTGAGAAATTTTTCATTGTGTTTGATCACAATCAGCTTGCCCAGACCGCGGATGCCGGTGCCGCTGAAAATCACCCGCCCCGGTCCGGCCGCCACCACCGGCTGGCCCATTTTTCCGGCAATGCCGATCCCCTTGTTCGAGGCCTCGTTGAACGGACTGACGATCTTGCCGGTCACCGGCCAGATCCACTCGACTTCATCCGCACCCGGGGGAAAAGGTTTGGGTTCTGTTTGAGCGGGCGGTTTGGCCGCTGCTGCCGGGTCGGGCTTCGCGCCTGAGATCTGGGCATAAGTCTGGTCCGAATAAGGCACCCGCACGCCGCGCGGCTCCACGCGCGCAGCGGCGGCAGCGCCGACGCCAGAGCCCAGCGGTTTCGCCTCCACCGTGCCTGACGGTGTGCGCAGGGGGGAGGCCACCACACCGCCCGGCGGCGTCAGTCGCAATGGCTGGCCGATGCGGATGCGCGACGGTTCAATGTTGTTCCAGGCTGCCAGTTCGCGGTAATCCAGGCCAAACTCCAGCGCAATGCCGTACAACGTGTCGCCGGCTTTGACCGTATAGGAATCAGGCCGCGGCTGGTCGACCACGGGCGCCGGTGCCACGCGCGGCGCCGGTTTGGCCGGCGGCGCCTTGGCCTGCGCGGGCAGCCGCTCGGTGACCGGCGCGGGACGGCCGGTCATGCAACCGCTCAGCGAAAGTAGCGCTGCGCAGCACAGCACGACAACAAAACCGCCGGTAACGGGGTGATCAGCCATGCGCTGCGCCGGTGCCGCGCGCGGATTGTGCTCAGCCCAGACCGGGGAGCAAGGGAACAAAGTTGGCCACTTCCACTTTTCTATCGACATAACCTTGTGCGGTTTTTTCAATGACGTGCAAGGACTGCTTGCCATGGTGCGTCAGCGGGATGACGAGTTTACCACCCACCGCCAACTGATCACGCAAGGCCTGCGGCACAAGAGTAGCTGCCGCAGCCACGACGATGCCGTTGAACGGCGCCTGTTCAGGCATGCCCAGGTTGCCGTCAGCGTTGCGCACCCGCACGTTGTGCGCGCGCGCATCGCGCAGATGGCGTCGCGCCTTGGTCAGCAACGGGGCGAGTCGCTCTATTGAATACACCTCGCGCGCCAGTCGCGACAGCACCGCGGCCTGATAACCGCAGCCGGTGCCGATTTCCAGCACCTTGTCGAGCGCACCGCTGCTGCGCAGCAGTTCGAGCATGCGCGCCACGGTGTACGGACTGGAAATCGTCTGACCGAAACCCAGCGGCAGCGACATGTCCTCGTACGCCCGGCTGGCCAGCGCCTCATCGACAAAAATGTGCCGCGGCACCTCGCCCATCACCGCCAGTATCACTTCATCGCGGATGCCCTGCCCGCGCAGCCGCTCCACCATGCGCATGCGCGTACGCTGCGAAGTCATGCCGATGCCGGAGTTGGCCGCGTTCATGCGTTCCGGCCCAGCCAGCGTTCGACCGTTTCCATCTGCGCAAACCGCGTCAGATCCATCTGCAACGGGGTGATGGATACCTGATTCGACGCTGCGGCGTGGAAATCGGTTCCGTCGCCGGCATCCTGCGCGCCGCCCGCAGCACCGACCCAATACACCGTTTCACCACGCGGCGTGACCGCCTTCAGTACGGGCTCCGCCTTGTGCCGTTTGCCGAGACGGGTGACCTTGATGCCCTGCAGTGCCGCATGCGGCACATCAGGCACGTTGACGTTGAGCAGCATCGGCTGCGCGGCGCGATGTTTCGCAAAACGGGCAACCAGCTCTGCAGCAATCCGCCCCGCGGTGGCGAAATGATCATGCCCTGCGCTGACCAGAGAAATCGCCAGCGAGGGTATGCCCAGCAGGAAACCTTCGGTGGCCGCGGCAACGGTGCCGGAATAGATCGTATCGTCGCCCATGTTGGCGCCGTGATTGATGCCGGACACCACGACATCGGGCAATTCCGGCAGCAGTCCGGTCACCGCCAGATGTACGCAGTCGGTCGGCGTGCCGTTGACATAGTAATAACCGTTGCTGGCGCGCCGCACTGACAGCGGACGGTCGAGGGTCAGTGAATTGCTGGCACCGCTGCGGTCACGTTCGGGAGCAACCACGGTGACCGTGCCCAACGCGGCAAGCGCCTGTTCCAGGGCGGCAAGGCCCGGTGCGAAATAGCCGTCGTCGTTGCTGAGCAGGATGCGCACGCTGATGTTTCGATTTGCTTTGTTATGTGCCCTGCATTGCGGCAGGCGGTTGTTTCAGGATCCCCGGCGTATCAAAGTCGCCGCGATTCAAAGTCCCCGGATATGCCGCGAATTTTAGCATGTGCTGCTGCGATATCCGGCGCGATGCTACGATACGCATCCCTTTAAACCACCGGTTCACGACCATGGCCCCCATCGGCTTGCGCATTCTGCCCTTCCCGCCCCAACCCGCGGCAAAAATCATCGCCGCGCTGCGTAAAATCGCGACCGCGCACCTCAGCGACAACATGCATCGCCTGCATGCGGTCGGCTCCGACCTCTGGCCCTGCCACCGCGGCGGCAAACTGGTCGGCACCGCGCTGACCGTCAAAGTGAGCCCCGGCGACAACCTGATGGTGCACAAGGCCATCGACATCGCCCGTCCGGGAGACGTGATTGTGGTCGATGCCGGCGGTGTCAACACCCAGGCCATCATCGGCGAAATCATGGCGTCACTGGCCGAGCGGAACGGCGTCGCCGGCATGATCATTGACGGCGCGATCCGTGATGCCGACGCACTGGCGCTGTCGAGCTTCCCCGTCTATGCCAGTGGCGTCACCCATCGCGGACCGTATAAAAACGGCCCCGGCGAGATCAATGTGCCGGTGGTCATCGGCGATGCCGTGGTTAATCCCGGCGATATCATCATCGGCGACGATGATGGCCTGCTGGTATTGCCGCAGGCATTGGCCGAAGAGACCATCGCGCTGGCACTGGTCCAGGCCGGACAGGAAGCCGCCCTGCTGAAAGCCATCCGCGGCAAGGGCAAGGTGGACCGCAGCTGGGTTGATGTAACGCTGCGCGCCAAGGGTTGCGTGATTCCGGCGAAGCTGCGCAGCCGATGAGCAGTCCGTTATGAGTGGTCCGTTATTCGGGCTCACCGTGGTCGACCTGACCACGGTGGTCATGGGACCCTATGCCACCCAGATCCTCGGTGACCTGGGTGCCAGCATCATCAAGGTCGAAGCCCCGGGCGGCGACAATGTGCGCCATGTCGGTCCGATGAAAAATCGCGGCATGGGTCACATGTTCCTGCACCTGAACCGCAATAAAAAAAGCATCGTGCTCGACCTCAAGCAGCCGGCCGGCCGCGATGCGCTGCTGCGGATTGCCGCAAAAGCCGACGTGCTGATCTACAACATCCGGCCGCAGGCGATGCAGCGGCTGCGGCTGGGTTATGCCGACGTCGCCGCAGTCAATCCGCGCATCATCTACGTCGGCGCCTGCGGTTTCGGTCAGCAGGGACCCTACGCCGCAAGACCGGCGTATGACGATCTGATTCAGGGCATGTCGGGACTGCCGTGGCTGCTGCTGCAGTCCGGCGCGACGGAACCCCGCTACATCCCGGCAACCCTGGCCGACCGCATCGTCGGCCTGCATGCGGTTTATGCAGTGACCACTGCGCTGTATCACCGCGAACGCACCGGTGAAGGCCAGGCTGTTGAAGTGCCGATGTTCGAATGCATGAGCCAGATGATCCTCGGCGATCATTTCGGCGGCCGCAGCTTCGATCCGCCCTTGGGCGTCGCCGGTTACGCGCGGGTGCTGGCGCCCCAGCGCAAACCCTTCCGCACTGAGGATGGCTACATCTGTGTGCTGATGTACAACGACAAGCAGTGGCAGGGGTTTTTCCGCCTGATCGGCCGCGACGACCTGTATCGTGACGACCCGCGCTTTAATTCCCACGAAAACCGCTCGGCACGCATCGACGAGGTCAATGCCTTTGTCGCCACGGAAATGCTCAAACGCAAGACCGGCGACTGGCTGAACGCATTGATGGCCGCCGACATCCCCGCCACGCGCATGAACACGATTGATGATGTCATCGACGACGAGCACCTGACCGGCACCGGTTTTGTCGCACTGGAAGAACATCCCAGCGAGGGCACGCTGCGCACCACCCGCGCGGCAACGCGGTGGTCGCTCACGCCGCCAGCGCCGCAATGCGGTGCGCCGCGACTCGGTGAACATGGCGCCGAAGTGCTGCGTGCCGCCGGCTACAGTGACGATGAAATCGGCGCGCTCGCAGCAGCGGGCGTGACTGCACTACCTGCCTGAGCGATCACATGGACTTCGAATTTTCAGCCGACCAGCGCGCCATCAAGGATGCGATTACCCGTGTCTGCTCGCGTTTCGGCGCCGACTACTGGCTGCAGAAGGATCGCGACGGCGGCTTCCCTCATGAATTCCACGCCGCAATCGCCGCCGACGGCTGGCTGGGCATAGCCATGCCGGAACGGTATGGGGGCAGCGGCCTCGGCATCACCGAAGCGGCATTGATGATGGAAACCATCGCCGCATCAGGCGCCGGATTTTCCGGCGCCTCCGCCATCCACATGAACATCTTCGGCCTGCACCCGGTGGTGGTGTATGCGACTGACGGGCAAAAGCAGCGCTGGCTGCCGCCGCTGATTGCCGGCACCGACAAGGCCTGTTTCGGCGTCACTGAACCCGGTGCCGGCCTCAACACCACGCGTCTGACAACCAAAGCCGTGCGTGACGGGGATGATTACATCATCACCGGACAAAAAGTCTGGATCTCGACCGCGCAGGTCGCCAACAAGATCCTGCTGCTGACCCGCACCACGCCGCTGGAGCAGACGGCAAATCCAATCGACGGGCTAACACTGTTTTACGCCGACATCGACCGCAGCAAGGTCGAAGCCCGCGAGATCGACAAAATGGGCCGCAAGGCGGTGGATTCGAACCAGGTGTTCATCGACGGCTTGCGCGTGCCGGCAGCCGACCGCATTGGCGAGGAAGGCAAAGGTTTCCGCTACATCCTCGACGGTCTCAATCCCGAACGCATCCTGGTCGCCGCCGAAGCGGCGGGCCTCGGCCGCGCCGCGCTGAACCGGGCCGTGCAATATGCCGGTGAACGCATCGTGTTCGACCGGCCGATCGGCCAGAACCAGGCGATACAGCATCCCCTGGCACAGCGCTGGATCGAACTCGAGGCAGCGCGCCTGCTCACCTACAAGGCAGCGAGTCTCTACGACGCCGGCAAACCCTGCGGCGCCGAAGCCAATGCGGCAAAATACTTCGCCGGCGAAGCCGGATTCAAAGCCTGCGAAACCGCGGTGCTGACTCATGGCGGCATGGGCTATGCCAAGGAATTCCACGTCGAACGTTATTTCCGCGAAGCGATGATTGCGCGCATCGCCCCGGTCAGCCCGCAGTTGATCCTCTGCTACATCGCTGAGCGTGTGTTGGGGCTACCGAAGTCCTATTGATCCCCGGCGCTGCCGCGTCGGCGCGCACCGTGTTTTTGCAATGACTGGTGTACCTGCCGGACCCCGACCGCAACATCATCGCCGGGCTGCACCAGCGGCAGAAACCCGGAAACCCGCCGCCGGTAATTAAAATACACCGGCAGGATCGGTACAGCGGCCGCACGGGCAATCCGGTAAAAACCGGATTTGAAGCGCGCGCCCTCGGTACGGGTGCCCTCAGGGGTGATCGCCAGCCACAACGGCTCTCTTTTGCCGAATTCCGCGGCCATCACAGCAGCCAGATTTTCCGGCTGCGCCCGGTTCACCGGTACGCCACCCAGCCAGCGCATGAAACCGCCGAGCGGCCAGCGGAACAGCGTGTGTTTGGCAATGAATGCGATCCGGAGCCCGAGCACATACAGAAGCGCCGCACCGATGATGAAATCCCAGATCGAGGAATGCGGTGCAATGGCAATGACCAGCCGAGGGTGATCCGGAAATTCCCCTTCGGTATGCCAGCCCAGACCGCGCAAAATCCAGCGCCCCAGCAACCGCAACAGGCCGTAATTGCGGCGCGGCACTGTACCGCCGACACGAATGGATTCCGCCGCCACACGGCGATCTGCACCTGCCGAATCAGCCATCGATTCCTCCAGCGCTGTCCACGGCATGGCTGGCCACGCTGTCACCCATCAATTCAATAAAGCATTATAACTTATTGTTTTTGTTGTATATTTTTATATTGTTTTGTAACCGCATACGGTCGGTCATGCTGCAGCGAGGGCATCATGCTGCGGATTTTTGCCACACGCGCGGGATCAATTTCGGCGTAGATGATGCCCGGCTCTTCACCGCCATCAGCCAACACCTCGCCCCATGGATCAACGATCAGCGCATGGCCATAGGTCTGGCGGTTGCCTGCATGATCGCCGCACATCGCCGGCGCCAGGATATAGGCGGCATTTTCAATGGCCCGCGCCCTGAGCAGCGTGTGCCAGTGCATCTTGCCGGTCTGGCGCTGGAAAGAAGCTGGCACGCTGATGAACTGCGCGCCCTGCTGTGCCAGCGCGCGATAAAGATGCGGAAAACGCAGGTCGTAACAAACAGTCATACCAAGCGGGCCCCACGGCGTCTCCGCGATCACCGCCTGTTCACCGGGGCGATACGAGGACGATTCGCGGATCACCTTGCCGTCGGGCAAGGTGACATCAAACATGTGGATCTTGTCGTAGGACGCCGCCACCGCACCCTCAGCGGCAATCAGGTACGAACGGTTTACGATGCGCTCCTCGTCAGTCTTCAGCGTCAGCGAACCCAGCAGCAGCCAGATGTTCAGTTGCGCCGCCAGAGCGCGCAATTCTGCCAGCACGCTGCCGCCGTCAGCCGGCAACGCACCCTCGCGCATCACCCGGCCACTGCCGTCCATCAGCAGGCAGTATTCCGGCGACAGCACCAATTGCGCGCCGTTGCCGGCGGCTTCAGTCACCATGCGCCTGAGCTGGTCGAGATTGGCTGCAAGGTCGCTGCCGCTGTTCATTTGCAGACACGCCACGCGAAAAAGCGGATTCATCGACAGACCCGGAAAAGAATGGTGTATTCGCGGCAGAGTACAGGTTGGCGATGCAACGGGCAAGACTGACTGACCGGCCGGTGATACTCAGCCGAGGGTGAAATAGAACGTCGCGCCCTCTCCCGGTTTCGCGTCCACCCACACGCGGCCGCCATGTCGCGCCACGATGCGCTGAACGATGCTCAAACCGATTCCCGATCCTTCAAACTCCTCCCGGGAATGCAGACGCTGAAACGGGGCAAACAACTTGTCTGCATACCGCATGTCGAATCCGACGCCGTTGTCACGGACGAAATAGGCATCGACATCATTCCATTGCGTGATTCCAAATTCGATACGCGCGCCATCCGCATTGGCAGTGAATTTCCAGGCGTTGCCAAGAAGATTTGCCACCAATATACGGAACAGTCCCGGGTCCGCTGTTACCCGAAGACCCGGTTGCACCTGAGTGTCGATATGGCGTTGCTGCGGGGATTCGCGCAAGATGCATAGTTCCCGCTCCATCATTCCGCTCAGATCAAGCTCTTGACGGACCATCTCCACCCGTGACAGTCGAGACAAGTCCAGCAAATCGTGGATCAACCCCTCCATTTGCCGCACACCGTCCGAGATCCTCTTCAGATTTTTCAACGTCGGCTCATCGACGCCCTTGGGAGCGCTGGCTACCACCATCTTGCTGAACCCGTTGATGACACGCAACGGTGCGCGCAAATCATGGGAAACCGAGTAGCTGAATGACTCCAGTTCCTGGTTGACCCGCTTGAACTCCGCGGTCTGATGGGCAATACGATTTTCGAGATCCGCGTTTGTCCGCCGTAATTCGGCTTCCGTGCCTTTGCGTCCGGTAATATCCATAAACGCGATGCTGAAATAGACAGGAAGTCCCTGATTTCCGAGAATGGTCCCGATAGAGACCCATACGCAATAATGTTCGCCATCCCTGCGCCTACCCCAGACCTCTCCCTGCCAGGTCCCATTGGCGTTCACCGCGCGCCATGCTTCATCAAAAATTCCCGTCCACTGCCACTCGGCGACAAATTCACCGATGGATCGACCGATCACCCAATCAGCGTCACACCCGGTAATTCGGCTGAACGCCGGATTGACGAGAAAGATGCTGTTGTCGCAATCAATGATCATGATGCCTTCGGACGCGTGCAAAAAGACCCCGGCAGCCAGTTGCATCCTGTCTTCCGTCCGCCGGTGGCGATGGATATCGTGACAGGTTATGACCATCAGTCCCCGTTCTTGCGCAGGATCAAGCAATGGTGTCAGACTGATTGAAACCTCTAACGACGACCCATCGCAATGCAGGCAGGTCAACTGACGGCGAGCAGCGCGTCCACCGCGCATCAGGATGCTCAGATGCAGCGCGCTTTGTTCGCGCGCCTTGTCCTCGACCAGTTTAAGGACTGAGGTGCCAACCATGTCGGTGGCCCTGTAGCCGAACAGGCGCTCCGCCGCGCGATTCCAGGCCTGCACCGTACTGTCAGCCGAGCAGCAGACGATCGCATCGACAGATTGCTCGACAAAGGAAGCCAGGCTCACTTCTGCCAACGCGCCGACCGCAACGGGTTTGTGGACTATTCCTTGTTCCGGCATTCGATGCTTCTCCTCGCCACAAGATTACTTACGGGGGATGACAATTGCATGATTCGCCGGTCGAATCAAATCTAACAAAATGGTAGGTTTTTTATAACAAGCCTTTGATATTTAAAATATTTTTTATCAAAACCTGTCACAGCCAGTATGAAGCCTTACCGAAATGGGCGCGGATTGCGGCTCAACCGGTGAGAAAACTTTTTCCTTAACATCGGACTGCAACCGCCGGTGCCTCGTATGCGATCCTGGGCAAACTTTCCACTCAACGCAGGAACTTGGCCTCGAACTTGTCTGCGGGCATGGGAATTCCGAACAGATAGCCCTGCACCTCATCACAATGGTGCGCGCGCAGGAGATCAACCTGTTCTGCGGTTTCCACCCCTTCGGCGATCACGCGCAACCGCAGACTATGTGCCATTGCAATGATGGCCCGCGTAATCGACACATCATCCGCGTTACCGGGGATATCCTTGATAAAGGAACGGTCGATCTTCACGTGGTCTATCGGAAATCGCTTGAGGTAACTGAGTGACGAGTAACCGGTTCCGAAGTCGTCTATCGCGAGCTGTATGCCTTGCGCCTTGAGTTTGCGCAACACAATCGCTGCGTGTTCCGGGTTGTCCATCATCACGCTTTCGGTAATCTCCAGCTCCAGCCAGGTCGGATCGAGTTTGGTTTCTTCAAGCACGCGCGTCACGGTGGAATGGAAAATGTCCTGAACAAACTGCCGTGGCGAAAGATTCACTGCCACCCGCAGCGGCGGCGCACCCCGATCCCTCCACGATCTTACCTGCGCGCAGGCCGTGCGCAGCACCCACTCACCAATCGGCAGGATCAGGCCGGTCTCTTCAGCCAGTGGTATGAATTTGTCCGGCGGAATCATGCCCACCCCCGGCTGCCGCCAGCGCAACAGGGCTTCCATGCCGGTAATGCAGTTCGTTGTCAGATCGAACTTCGGCTGGTAATACAGTTCGAATTCGTCGCGCTCCAGAGCACGGCGCAAAAGCCGCTCCAGCACCAGCCGCTCGAACGAGCCCTGGTTCAACTTCGCGGAATAAAACTGGAAATTGTTCTTGCCCAGTTCCTTGGCCCGTGACATCGCGCTGTCAGCGTTTTTCAATATGGTCTGTGCGCTCTGGCCGTCGCCCGGGAAAGCGCTGATGCCGATGCTGGCCGTGAGATGATAGTCGTTGTCCAGCAGCTGGATCGGTTCGGCGATCGCCGACAGCAGGCGCTGCGCTGTCTGCGCGGCATCTGCAGGCATCACACAGTCGCGGAGCATCACCACAAATTCATCGCCGCCGAACCGGGCCATGGTTGCGCGCCGCGGCAGCGCGTCGGCGACGCGTTTTGCGATCTGCCGCAAAATCGCGTCGCCGGAATCGTGACTCAGAGTGTCGTTGATCAGCTTGAACCGGTCGAGATCGATGAACAGCACTGCAACCTGTTTTCCGGAAAAAACCGACTCCGACAGCGCCTGCTCAAGAAGCTGGCTGAACAGCAGCCGGTTCGGAAATCCGGTCAGTTCATCGTAGTTAGCGAGCTGCCTGATCCGCTCTTCCGCCCGCCTGCGGCCAGTGATGTCACGGATGATCCCGGCGAATTTGGTGTGGCTTTTTACGCGCATCACACCCAGGGTGAGTTCGATCGGAAACAGCCCGCCGCCGCGGCGGACCGCTCTCAGTTCGCGGCCTACACCCACAATTTCGCTTTTTCCCGGCAATCCCTCCTTCGACAATACGCAGGTCTGGATATCGCGTTGCCCGCTTGCACCGATCAGGGTATCTATGTTCAGCCCGATCAGTTCCGACGCCTTCCAGTCAAACATCCGTTCGGCCGCGGCATTGACAAATTCGATGATCCCGCCTTCGTCAATCACAACGATGCCGTCTGCAGCGGTGTCGACAATCGATTTGATCATTGCCTCACTTGTGCGCAGATTTTCCTCCGCGGCCCGGCGCGCCTTGCGTTCGGCGGCGTCCGTCAATTCGCGATGCACGGCCGGCAGCAGACGGCGCAGGTCATGCTTCATAACGTAATCATGGGCACCGGCACGCATTGCCTGCACCGCGGTATCCTCGCCGATGCGTCCGGATACCAGAATGAACGGAAGATCGGGGCAAAGGGACGAGACAATCTCCAGCGCCTCGAGTCCGTCGAACTGCGGCATCGAATAGTCCGAAATGACCAGATCCCAGTCCTGGCCCTGGAGTTGCCCGTTAACGCCGGCTCGCGTCCAGACGCGCTCCCAAGCCACATCATATCCGCCAGCAATGATCGCCTCCACGATGAGCAGCACATCGCCTTCACAATCATCGATGCACAGCACCCGCAACGGTTCGCGCTGCGGTGATTGTGTCCGGCAGGAGTCGCTGTTTCCCGTCGCCACCGCCGCGTATCTGGCTGCCGGGATCATCGGACCTGGCACCGGTTTGTGCCGGTAACCCGCGGGTTTGCGCTGCGGCTTTGTTCAGTCATTGGTCATACCATCCGCAAGTATTGGGAAAGATACAAAAAAACGCGCCCCCTCGTCCTTGGCGCCTTCCGCCCAAACCAAACCGCCATGACGGCCAACGATGCGCGCGACGATAGCCAGCCCGGCGCCACCTCCTTCAAATTCATGGGACACATGCAGACGCTGAAAAATCCTGAACAGCCGGTCAGCAAATTTCATGTCGAAGCCAGCGCCATTGTCGGTTACGCAGATGACGATATCCGTATTCTGCTTCCAGGCCGCGATTTCGATCTGTGGACATACGCGTCCGCGCGTGAATTTCACTGCGTTTCCCAGAAGCTGGAAGAGCACCCGGCGCAGCAGCATGCGATCGGCCCAGACCACCGGAAGGTCGCTCACCTGCCAGTCGATCCGACGATCCAGGATCAGTGGCGCCAGCTCGTCTATGACCTCGCCGATCATCGGTTGCAGGACGACCGGGGATTGCTTGAGTTCGCCGCTGGTATTACGGGCATAAATGAGAAGGTCATCAACCATCCGTGCCATGTTTGCACACGCCGCAGAAATCTTGTCGAGGCATTGCCTGCTTTCTGCATCAAGCCCCGCTGTCGCACGGTTGCGGAACATCGCAACGAAGCCGTCAATATGGCGTGCTGGAACACACAACTCATGCGACACCGAATAAATCAGCGCTTCCATGTCCCGGTTTGCGGCCGCGACGATACGGTCCTGCTGAACCAGCACCGCACCACCGGCCGTTGCTGCCTGGGGCACTGAAGTCCCGTTGCTGTTGTTTTCATTGACCATACGATGTTGGGTTGCAGAATTGACGATCGCAGCTAACTGACTGATTTACATTGGTTTTCATGCAACTCCCCGCTCACCGGCATCGGGCGCGCTTGCTGCCGCTACCTTGCTGACACTACCTTGCCGACACTACATTAAGCCCGCCATTTGTTCTTGCCGGCACGATCTCTCCTTACCTGTCGAATACCAGCCGGCGCCTGACGACTCGTGCCCGCAGCCATCCGCATTCGCAGCCTCTTGGAACGGGGGTCAGCGCATTCACCCTGCCTTTCAGATATCGGCACATGCGGGCCTGAACTTAAATTTCCCCACCGGCAGTCTCGAAAGGCGGAGGGCATCGTATTCGTTTATCATGCCCGGGCTCACGGTTTTAGCATCCCGCTTGCATGTGACTTTCTACCCTTGACTTTCTTGGGCACAATCATCTTGGGCACGATCATCTTGGGCACAATCAGTCTGTGGGTGGCAACTCTCTTGCGCTTAGAATTGCTGCAATTAAATACGCAAAGATAGCGATTTCTTCAATGACCCGCCCGCTTCGTCTACTGCTGATTGAAGACTCCGAAGAAGATGCCGAACTGCTGCTCGCAGAGATCAAAAGTGGCGGTTACGCAATCACTTGCCTGCGAGTGGACTCTGCCGCCGCCACGCGTCGGGCACTGGCATCAGAGTCATGGAACATCGTGATCTCCGACTACTACATGCCCCAGTTCACCGGGCTTGACGCCGTACGGATCGTTCTGGAGCATGACCCCGATCTTCCAGTAATCATCACTTCCGGCAATATCGGCGAAGATATCGCGGTGGAGGCAATGCGCGCCGGGGCACGCGATTACATGATGAAAAACAATCTTTCCCGCCTGACCCCGGCCATCGACCGCGAACTGCACCAGAGCCAGTTCCAGCGCGAGGCACGGCGGGCAAGTCTGGCGCTGGAAGAAAATGAGGCGCGGTTTCGCGCCATTGTCTCGAATATTCCGGGCATGGTCGTGCAGTTGATAGTCAATGCAGGAGAACCCCTCCGCTTCACTTATGCAAGCGCCGGAATCAAGGATCTGCTGTCCACAACGCCCCAGGCACTTCTTGAAAGCAGCGACGTATTCTTCCGCCGGTTGCTTGACGGGGGACCATCTGGTCTGCTTCACCGCCTGGTTGAAAGTACACGGACTCTGCGACCGTTCTACTGGGAAGGCATGATCAACAACGGCACTGGCGATGTCATCCACTGGCTCGGCGCACACATGAGTCCCTACCCGCTTGGCAGCGGTGCCGTCCAGTGGGACGGCATCATCCAGAATATTACCCAGCGCAAAAAAGCCGAAATCGAGCTAAGACGCTCGCGTGAGCAACTCTCCGCGCTTTCCGCGCATTTGCAGAAGGCCAAGGAAACCGAACGCGCAAGGATTTCCCGTGAAGTGCATGACGATATCGGCGGAAACCTTACAGCAATGAAATTCGACGTGCTTTGGCTGATCAATCGCCTGGGCAGTTCGGACGCCGAGGCCTTGACCAGGCTACAGTCGCTGGATGCACTCACAGCCCGCACCATGAATACGGCATCCCGCATTGCGCACGACCTGCGCCCCCCCCTTCTCGATCTGGGCCTGCTTGCCGCAGTGGAATGGGAAGCGTCGGAATTTGCCAAACGCATGGGAATTCCATGCACGATCCAGTGCGAGGATGAAGAAATCGCGGTTGATCCGGAACGGGCCAATGCGCTGTTCAGCGTCTTCAGGGAAACCCTGACCAACATCACAAAACACTCATCGGCGACCCGCGTCGACGTGGAAATCGAAATTGACGATGAAAACTGCACCCTTACCGTCGCCGACAACGGCCGCGGCATCACCCAGACGGATTTGCTCAAGGAAAAATCTTTCGGATTACGCGGTATGCTCGAACATGCGCGCAATCTGGGCGGCGAGATCACCTTTAACAGCAGCCCGAATTACGGCATGACGGTCATTGCACGATTGCCGCTGACTGTCACCACTCCCGATCAAGACAACCAGTACAGTCAATCAGAATTGCCATGGTTAGAGTCATAATTGTTGACGACCACGCCATCCTCCGTCGGGGATTGGCACAGATCATCAACGAAAGCGGGACGTTAAGAGTCGAAGGAGAAGCGGAAACCAGCTCCCAGGCACTGAAGGTGCTCAGGAAAACACCGTGCGAGGTGGTGGTCCTCGACATTTCCCTTCCGGACCGCAACGGTATCGAGACGCTGAAGCTGATCCGCAAGGAATTTCCCCGGTTGAAGATACTGGTACTTTCAATGCACCCCGAGAACCAGTATGCGCTGCACGCCCTCAAGGCAGGCGCTGCGGGTTATCTGACCAAACAGAGCGCACCTGCTGAACTGGTGAAAGCGATCGAGCAGGTCAGCCGCAATCGAAAATACGTAACTGCGGCAGTTGCCGAGGAACTGGCCAATTCGATTGGCGACGACGATATCGAGGCTCCGCACAAGAAATTATCGATCCGTGAATACCAGACCCTGTGTCTGATCGCATCGGGAAAATCACTCACGGAAATAGGCCAGCAGATGGCCATCAGTGTCAAGACGGTCAGTGTCTATCGCGGCCGCGTTCTCGAAAAAATGCGGATGAAACACAATGCGGAGCTGACGCATTACGCGATAAAAAACAATATCGTCAACTAGTTACACCTCTTTTGAGCAGGATTGCACGGTCGCGATCCCGCCGCGGAAGCCGCCTTCCGCCTCCCCTGCATAAGAAGCGCTTACGGATTCAAGTTTTGCCTGCATCCAGCCGATAAGTTGACTAATCAGATGAACTTGATCGATCGCTTGGCGTGGTAACGGCTCGCCCAATCGGGAAAAGGGGAACGGGATGGCACGGCAAAGCAAATCGAGTGAATTGGCACGGCAGACATTGCTGGAACTGGCGGCACGCAAACTCGAGCCCACACCCGACAATTATCGCGCCCTGTATGCTGAGATCGCCGGCATCGACGACAGTTGCAAGGACCACAGCCCCGAGACCGTTCTGCGCGATTTTACCGCCCGTCTGCACGGCAACTCGAAGGGCCTGGCGCATCTGGGGAAAACGCTGACCGCAGCGGTTGATTCCCGCGACTGGCAGAAAGTGCAGCGCGGTCTGGACCTGCTGGTCGACCGTGCATTTACCCAACACCAACCAGCGGCAGACGGCGCCGCCGCGCAGCAAGTCACTGCACGGCTATACGCATTGCTCGCACAAACGCTGGAAACAGGTATCAGCACGCAATTGATCGGAACCCCTTCCCTCTTGAGCGAAGCCGCATCGCTCGCAGAATACCTGCGCGAGGGTGCGGCTGTGGACATGGACAGGCTTCAGCAGCGCCTCAAGTCTCTCTGGCGTGGAATCGAGCTGCAAGGCAAGCAGCAGACCGGGCTGCAAAGCGCCTTGCTGGATCTGCTACGGCTGATGATCGACAACGTTGGCGAACTGGTCGCCGATGACCGCTGGCTCACCGGGCAAATGCAGGTTGTGACGCAGGCGATCACCGGTCCGCTCAGTCTGGACGCGCTGGAGGTGGCGCGGATCAACCTGCAGGAAGTGATTGCGCGGCAACGCCAGCTCAAGCAGAGCCTGTCCGAAGTACGTTCCACCCTCAAGCAGATGGTGGTGGCCTTTGTCGACGCATTGGGAAAACTATCGGAGACCACAGGCGATTACCACGACAGCATAGAAAATCTCTCGCAGCAGATTCGCCACACCGACGACGTGAACCAGCTCAGCCAATTGCTGGAAGAAGTTCTGCGTGAAACCCGTGACGTGCAGGCGAGCACCTTACGCTCGCGCCAGGAAGTATTGGACGCACGGCAGAAGGTGGACGAAGCCCAGCGCAAGGCTGCGCAACTCGAAGCCGAACTTCAGCAGGTCAGCGAACAGGTGCAGAACGATTACCTGACCGGGACCCTGAACCGGCGGGGGCTGAAGGAAGCCTTTGACCGCGAACTGGCGATCGCCGAACGGGAAAATACCCCAACCAGCATCGCTCTGCTCGACATCGACAACTTCAAGGACTTGAATGACAACTTCGGTCACCAGGTCGGAGACCGTGTACTCACCCACCTTGCCACACTGATCAAGGACACCGTGCGTCCTGGCGACCGGGTTTCGCGTTACGGCGGCGAGGAGTTCCTGATTCTGCTGCCCAATGCAGATATCGATCAGGCCATGGCAGTGCTGACTCGCCTGCAGCGCGCGCTGACCAAACATTTCTTTCTTAACGATGAAGCGCCGCTGCTGATCACTTTCAGCACCGGTGTCACGCGCCATCTGCCGGGCGAAACGCAGGATGCAGTGATTAATCGCGCCGACCAGGCCCTCTATCAGGCGAAACGCAGCGGCAAGAACCGGGTTGTAGCGCTGCTACCCGAAGGCATGGACTGGATACCGGAAACAGGTGCGCCGGCACTCGGTACCAGTGCCGCAGCCGCCTGAAGCGACTGCAACCGAATTGCCGCCCTGTTTGGCCTCTATTCAGGGCATGCAGCCACGCCAGTCTTGATACTGTTCTTTTCCATGATTCCTGCGGGTTATGCCCGAATATTCAAAGGAAAGAACAATGGAAAGCAGCGATAAATCGCGATTGAAGCTGATTACGGGCACCTGTGCGCCCGTTCATCTCCGCCACGCAGTGCCCCCAAAGTCCCTGCGCTCGCCCTACGGCGCCTATTACCGGCGCATCAAAGCGTATGCAAATCGCATCCGAAAAACAGAAAATATCATTGAAATCATAGATATACTCGATCAAGCCCTGACCGAAACGCGACGCCTCGAAAACGCTGCCGAAGAACGCACAGCGCCGCACACCATGCACCGCGCAGAGTCGGAAATCCGCGCGCTGAAGGCCGAGCTTGAACAGTTGCGCGGCCTGGTGCATGTCGATCAACTGACGGGGCTGATGAATCGCGGCGGCTTGCAGGAAAGCTTTGCCCGCGAAGCGGCGCGCGCCGACCGCGCCGGCCGGGAACTGGCCGTGGCCCTGCTCGACCTCGACGATTTCAAGCTGATCAACGACCGCCATGGACATGCCTCAGGAGACCAGGCGCTGATCCATCTGGCGGCCATCATCCGCCATTCCATGCGACCCAGCGATGTCGTGGTGCGCTTCGGTGGCGAAGAGTTCCTGTTTCTGCTCCCTGATGCGGACGCGTGTCAGGCGACACGAGCACTGCAGCGGGTGCAGGACGACCTTGACCGCAGACCATTACATTTCTCTGGCCAGGGCCTGACCCTGGCATTCAGCGCCGGAATCGCGATGCGCCGCAACGGGGAAAGCTGCGAAGACGTGGTGGCACGGGCGGATTCAGCCCTCTACGCAGCCAAGCGCGCAGGAAAACGCCAGGTGCGCCGATCGTCGCCGCCCCTCTCCGTCGGCAGCCCCGTGAAACACGCTTGAGGCAGGCGGCGGATACGGAACCGGCAAATCCGCCTGCACGGTTTACGGTCTTCAAGCTGCCGCTGCGCTGGTTCCGCAACCGGGTTCCAGGCGCAGCGGGAAATTAAAGTCCTACCTGACCGGTGCCGTAACTGACTATGACGGCGGTTCACGCACGTGGGTGTGGCAAACCAAAGTCACGGCACGAAGCCGCTCAAATTCAACCGCCTCAAGGAGAACTGAAATGCAAGTCATCAACACCAATATCGCCTCACTGAACGCGCAACGCAACCTCAACGCGTCGCAATCTTCGCTCGCGACTTCGCTCGAGCGGCTGTCCACCGGCCTGCGCATCAACAGCGCCAAGGACGATGCAGCCGGTCTCGCCATCTCCGAACGATTCACGGCACAGATCCGCGGCCTCAATCAGGCCGTGCGCAACGCCAACGACGGCATTTCCCTGGCGCAAACGGCCGAAGGCGCCCTCGGCGAAATCGGCAACAACCTGCAGCGTATCCGTGAACTTGCGGTGCAGTCCGCCAACAGCACCTACAGCGCCAGCGACCGCGCGTCGCTGGATGCGGAATCCGCGCAGCTGATTGCCGAAATCACCCGCGTTGCCGGACAGACCGCGTTCAACGGCACCAACCTGCTCGACGGCAGCTTCACTTCGAAATCGTTCCAGGTCGGTGCCAACGCCAACCAGACGATCACCATCGCCTCAATCTCCGATGCGCGCGCCACCGGCCTCGGCAGCAACGTCCTCACTGCTGCCGGCACTTTGATGGGCGCGACCAAGGCTGCAGCCACCGACCTCACCGGCGGCAACACGGTGGCGGTTGAAGCGGGATTGACCGTCACCACGGCCAACGGCGGCACCACGGCGGCCTTCGGCTACGCAGCAGGTGCCGATGCCAAGGCGATCGCTGCCGCGATCAACACCAATGCGTCCAGCGTCGGCGTCACCGCGACGGCTTCGAACAGCGCCACACTGAGCGGCATATCCGCCGCGGGCACCGTGAGCTTCACGCTCAACGGCAGTGCGATTTCCGCCGCAGTGACCGATCCGACCGACCTGACCGCGCTGATGGGTGCAATCAACGGCGCGGCAGGTGCCACCGGGGTTACTGCGAGCTTCTCGTCGACGTCGGCAAAAAGCAGCCTCACGCTGTCGACCACCGACGGCCGCGACATCAGCGTTCTCGACTATGCCAACTCGACCGCCGGCAACCAGACCGCAACTTTCTCTGCCGTAACGCTGACCGAGGCCAGCACTGATTCCTCGATCAAGACCGGCTCGGTCTCGGTGGCAAGCAGCAAAGGCGCGATCACGCTGGCCGGACACAATGCCGACGTGTTCAACAGCGCTTCCAGCACCTTCTCCTCAATGGCATCGGCCAGCCTGTCCAGCGACGCGAATGCGCAACTCGCCATCGCGGTTGTTGACGCCGCGTTGAACCAGATCAATACCATGCGCGGTGATCTCGGCGCCTATCAGAACCGCTTCTCTTCGACGATCGCCAACCTGCAAACCACGTCGGAGAACCTGTCGGCTTCGCGCAGCCGGATCCAGGACGCCGACTTCGCTATGGAAACGGCCAACCTGACGCGCGGCCAGATCCTGCAGCAGGCGGGTGTGGCGATGCTGGCGCAAGCCAACGCATTGCCGAACAACGTGTTGTCCCTGCTCCGCGGCTAAAGCGGAGATTGACCCGGCCGGCCGCAAGCCGGCCGGGGTTTTACCACAGAGATTGTTTTGCCAACCCTCTGCGGGTTGTCAAAACAAGTTCAGGAACTGAAAACCATGCTGCCCAGTCCACTGCAGGCGCCCACCACAACAGGTATCCACGCCTTCAGGCCTGGTGCCGCGAAGGCAGTGCAGCCTGCAGCGCCGAAAACCGTGGATAAGGCCGCAATGCGCGAAGCCATTGTCATCGCCAACAAGGCCATGCAATCGCTCGAATATGGACTGGAATTCAGCATGGACAACGAATCAGGCGAGATGATGGTGCGGGTGATTGACCGCGCAACCCGCGAGGTGATCCGGCAGATCCCCTCCGAGGAGATGCTGGCGATCGCCCGCGCGCTGGACCGCCTGCGCGGCCTGTTGGTGAATCATGATGCTTAACGCGGGGTAATCTGCCATGCCCATCGCCTCTGCGGGAATCGGCTCCGGTCTGGATGTCAATGGCCTGGTCAGACAATTGATGGCACTCGAAAGCCGGCCGTTGACGACGCTGGCCACGCGGGAAGCCAAATACCAGGCCCAACTGACCGCCTACGGCAGCCTCAAGGGCGCGCTCTCGGCATTCCAGATCAGTGTTGCAGCGCTGGCCTCCCCCACACGTTATTCCACAGTCAATGCCAGCGTCACCGACGCTGCGGTCGCCACCGCCAGCGCCAGGGCGAATGCCGTGTCCGGCACCCATACCCTGGAAGTCCAGGCACTGGCACAAGCGCAAAAGCTGGCCTCGGCGGCGCTCCCGTCAGCAACAGACGCAATCGGCAGCGGCACTCTGAGCATCCAGTTCGGCACCTATTCCGCCGGCAACTTCACCTCCAACCCGGACAAGGCGGTAAAGACCATCATCATCGGCAGCGGCAACTCTTCGCTGGCCGGGGTACGTGACGCCATCAACGCTGCCGCCGCAGGCGTTACCGCCAGCATCATCAATGACGGCAGCGGTAACCGCCTCGTCCTCGCCTCCAATGACACTGGTCTCGCCAACGCACTCCGGATCACCGTTGCTGACGATGATCTGGTCAACACCGACCAGTCGGGCCTCTCTCGGCTGGCCTATAACGCCGCCACCGGGGGTGTCAGCAACCTTACTCAGACCGCTGCGCCTGGAAATGCGGCGCTGGTAATCGACGGTATCGCGATCATCAAGGCATCGAACACCGTGGATGATGCGCTTGAAGGCATCACCCTGAATCTGCTCAAAGTCAGCACACCCGGGACGACTGCGATCAGCGTCAGCCGCGACAACACCAGCGTGCAGTCCGCCGTACAGTCCTTCGTAAAAGCCTACAACGACCTCAACAAGACCGTCACCGACCTGTCGAAGTACGACGCCGCGACCAAACGCGCCTCGACTCTGACCGGCGAAGCCACGCTGCGTTCTGTGCAGTCCCAGATGAAAGGCGCCCTCAACAACGCACTGTCATCCGCCGGGGGCGGATTCAGCACCCTTGCCGACATCGGCGTCACCTTTCAGAAGGACGGCACACTCAAGCTCGATGCGAACAGGCTGAATACGGCTCTCGCCGATCCGGGCCGCGACATTGCTACGCTGTTTGCAGTGGTCGGCAAACCCGCCGACAGCCTGGTGTCCTACGCCGGGTTCACCGAAGACACGCGGAATGGCACATATCTGCTGAACGTCAGCCAGATTGCCACCCAGGGGCGCGCAGTCGGCAGCGGCCCCGCTGCCCTCACCATCAGCGCCGGCGTCAACGACACCCTGGACATGACCGTCGACGGGGTTGCAGCATCGCTGACCCTTGATGCCGGCACCTACACGGCGGACGCTCTCAGCGCCACCATCCAGTCCAGAGTGAACGGTGCGACAGCATTGACGGAAGCCGGCATCACCGTTTCAGTCACCCATGACGCAGGGGTGCTAAACATCACCTCCAGACGTTACGGCGCCTCATCCAGCGTGACCGTCACCGGTGGCAATGGAAAAATCGACGTCTTTGGCGCGCCGCTGGAAACCTCAGGCGTCGATGTCGCCGGAACAATCGGCGGCACGGTTGCCGTCGGATCCGGCCGCACCTTGACTGGCAGCGCAGATGCGAGCGGCCTTGCACTGCTGATCCAGGGCGGCACCACCGGATTTCGCGGCTCGGTCACGCTGACCCGGGGATACGCCTATACGCTGGAAAAACTCGCGGCAAGAATGCTCGACAACGACAGCCTGCTCGACGGTCGTATCGACGGCATCAACGCATCGATCAAGGACATCAACGCACAGCGCGATGCGCTGTCGCGTCGACTGGAGGTCATTGAAAAACGTTACCGCGCGCAGTTCAGCGCGCTGGACGGCATGATCGCCAGCATGAGCAAGACCAGTGATTTCCTGCAACAACAACTGGCAAACCTGCCCAAGAGCAGTTAGCAACGGCAAATACCAAGGAGAATGAAATGTTTGCAACAGTGCGTAATCAGCTTTCCGCCTATCAACGGGTGTGCGTAGAAACCGATGTGCTCACCGCGGATTCGCATAAACTCGTGCTGATGCTGTTCGAGGGCGCGCTGCTTGCACTTGCCGATGCACAATTGCACATGCAGCGGCGCGAAACCGCCGAAAAAGGACTCGCACTCTCCAAAGCGCTGATGATCATCGACGGCGGGCTCAAAGCCAGTCTCGACGTCAAGGCCGGGGGCAAGCTTGGCGAGCATCTGGCAGCGCTTTACGATTACATGTGCGACCGCCTGCTACACGCCAACCTGCATAACAGGGTGGATATCGTCGAAGAAATACGCCAGCTTTTGCTCGGGTTGCGCGGTGCATGGCTGCAAATCAGCCCTGAAAAAACACAACCACCGGTGCATCAAGCCTACGCCGCTCAATCTGTCGTTGCCACCCAAAGCAGCACTTCAGTTCTGGCCTGACACCAATGGATAATCAACAGGTTATCGCAATATTCGAAGATGCAGCCAGACTGACCCGGGAGATGCTGGGGGACGCGCGCGCGCAACAGTGGGATAACGTCGCGGCCAAGGAAAAACGGTGCGCCGAAGAGCTGGCCAGACTACCATCAACCATGCCCGGGGAGGCAGATCCCGTGCACCAGCGACGCAAGGCCGAGCTGATCCGCGACATGCTCGAAAATAACGCCGAGATCCGCATGCTGGCCGAGCCCTGGCTCGCGCGTCTGTCCGAACTGATCGGCTGCACCCGGCAGCAGTCACGCCTGCACCGCATGTATCGCGATTGATGAAACTGAATCGACGCAACCGTACCCCCCATGTTCAACCGACTTGCAGACCGCGTGCGACTGCGCACGCAAAACGGCGCATCTGAAACGTCCCGAGGTCCTGCTGCATCCCCGGGTGCGCGGCCACGCGAACTCGCGCCGGGTGATATCGTGCAGGGATATGTGGAGTCGGTGCAAGATGACGGCATCGCAAAAGTGTTTATCGAGCACCGTCCTTACCTGCTGCGGTTGCCGATCGACGTAAAAGCCGGTTATGCACTGCAGTTGACGGTGAGCGCGCGCGATCCGGCGCTGCGCTTTACGCTGAGCGAAAATCCTGATTCGCCAGATCCTGGCACCCGCTTGAGCGAGGCTGCCCGGTTCATTACGGCGCTGCTGGCGGAAAGCGAGAAATTGCCGGTAACGCGCGCAGTAACAGGCGGCATCCCCCTGTTGCCGAATCCGCCGCTTGACGGCGCCGAGATGGCGGATGCGCTGCAGCATGCTTTCACCGAAAGCGGCATGTTCTATGAAGCCCACCAGGCGCAATGGGTTGCCGGTGAACGTCCACTGGATTCGCTGATGAACGAGCCGCAGGCGCGGCTGTCGCCGCTCACCCCGGGCAGCACGAACGAATCCGACGCCACTGGCGCGACCATCATTCAGAACACAGACGAACTGCCGGTACATCGCGATGCATTGCCCATTGTCAGACAGCAACTGGAGACTCTGGACAGCCGGAAAATCGTATGGCGGGGCCTGGTCTGGAACGATCAGCCTCTGGAATGGCACATTTCCCAACCGGCAACCGGCGGCCAGGCGTTCGATGAGGAGCCAGCCTGGCATGCGCGTCTCGTGCTCACCCTGCCACGCCTCGGCACTCTGGCGGTGACATTGCTCGTCAGCAGCCGTGCTGCATCCATCAGCATCGAGCCCACTGCGTCAGAAACTGCAAAGGAGATCGCCCTGCACCGCAAAAGACTGTTGCAGGCACTGCAAGCCTCTGGCATCCACCCAGTCACCGTATCGATTGACATCGATGAAATACGCTGAGACAAAAACGTCCGCCATCGCGCGGGTATACAGCGTACGCGGGGAAACGACATGTGCTTCGGCGCAGGATGATCGACTAATCGCAGAGAACATTATCCGAACCTCGCGCGAAGCAGGCATCTACGCCCACCAATCTCCATCGCTGGTCGCGTTGTTGATGAAAGTCGATCTTGATGCCCGGATCCCGCCCCGGCTGTACACGGCAACCGCGGAATTGCTGGTGTGGCTGCATCAAATCGACACCACTGCCGAACCGGGAAACGCCTCGCAGAAGGGTTGAAAACGGGCTGCGCTGCCCGGCGATGCGCGGTCACCGGCAATTGCCGCGGTCACACGAATTCCCCGGATTATTCCGCCCTGTTCCGCGCTTTGCATGCAATGCGGTTCGCTAGACTTGCGCTACAGGATACCGCTCAACCACGTTCAGACATAGTCAACTGCAGACACAGGACCGCGCACCATGGCTGTATCACACAACGCCTTCATGATCGGGGCAAAACTCGAAATCCTGCATATCCTCAACGCGCTGATGCGCAAGGCGGCGCTGATCACCGTCAACATCGATGCCCGCGAGTTCTTCCTGACCTCGCTGCTCGGCATCGATGAAAAGTCGAACCGCCTGTACTTTGAACGCGGACGAGCCTCAGCCGGAATCCCGAACATCAGGACAGACCGGAAAATCTCATATCGAACCAAACTCGATCAGGTGGAGATCCGCTTCAGTAGCACCGGCATGCGCAGCACGATTTATGCCGGAAACGAGGCTTATGAAATTCCATTGCCTGAAGAATTGCAGCGTATACAGCGCCGCGATTCGTACCGCGTACAAACCCCGCTGATCAAGGCGCTTAAATGCCGGCTCACCCGCGAGGACGCACCAAAATTGGACGCTGTGGAACTGAACATCATCAACATCAGTTGCGGTGGCATCGCAATCCAGTGTCCGCCTGAACAATTCAAACCGCAAATCGGCGACCGCTACGATTGCTTACTGCTGCTTCCGGGCTCGTCGGGACTTCAGGTGACTGTGACGGTCTGCGATACCAATGAAACCAAACTGCTGAACGGCAACAAGAGCCGGCATACGGGCTGCGCCCTTGTCGCACCTCCGGAAAGCACGCGTGCAGCCATCCAGCGCTATATCATGACAATGGAGCGGCAGCAGCGCATGCAACACGCAGCGCACAATTGAGAAACGGGCAAATCGCCCTCCACACACAAGACGACCATCACTGGTCAGCCGAGCAGATTTCTCGTCGCCTCCACCGCCTTGTCCAGCTCTTCGCCTGCCGAATCAAGGTCGGCGTCTCCCGGAAACAGCTGTGCTTTTGATGCTGCCGCGTCAAGATCCCCGGGAGTTGCAAGCGCTTCGCCATACCCCCTGGAGCGAGCCAGCAGATTGGCCAGGTGCACAATCAGCAGCTGGCGGGACATCGTCTTGGCGCTGCCAAGATCATCGTGGTATCCGGCCACGACCAGGAAATCTTCGTCAAACCGCCAGCGCCGCATCAGAGCAACGCCGAACTGCGCATGATGGGTGCGCAGGAACATGCGAAACAGGGCAGCGCCTTCTTCGCCTTCGATGAGTTTGCCGCCGACATCGGACTGTGCAATCGCATGCAGCATGGCCAGCTTGCCGACATCGTGCAAAAGGCCGAGCGAGAACAGCTTGGTGGTGGGAGCCCTTTCAACCAACCGCCCCAATATCATGCATGCGTGGGCGCAAGCCATGCTGTGCACCCACAGTTCATCCAGGAACGGCATATATGCAGGACTGCGCGAGCTGTAAAGCGAACGTTTTGCCAGCATCTCGGCCATGTTGCATGCACCCGCGAGGCCGATGCGGCTCACCGCGTTTTCGATGGTGTCAACCTTGCGGACATTCGCATACTGTGCCGAGTTGGCGACCTGGAGCAGTTTCGCACTGACTGCCGCGTCCTGTGAAAGCAGCCGGGAGATCTCGCTGATACCGACGTCGGTGTCCAGCAGTTCACGCAACTTCATCGCGATCTGCGGATAGGCCGGAAGCGCGAGATCGCCGCTGCGCAGACGCACCGCCAGTTCTTCATTGAAGCTGCGCTTCGGAGATACCGGCACCACCGGCCGTGCCGCGCCAACGGCATGGTCGCGCCCCGCCTTGGCGTCATTCTCCAGTTCGCCAATGCGCTTGCGCAACTCGGCCACCTCGCTTCGTAGCGCAACACTGGCGCAATTTCTCGAGATCACTTCTTCCAAAGCTTGCGGCACTATGTCTTCGTAGGCTTTCACCTTCACCAGATAGCAGGCGGCACCCTTGCACATCGCGGTGACAGCGCGAGCCTGGTCCTCCACCGTCGTGGTCACCAGCAAGGGCACGGGCATCCGCCTGAACGTTTCCAGCAAAGCGCCGGTTTTATCCCCGTCAATGATGTTCAGATCGAGGATCAGCGCAACCGACCCGGACACTGCGACGCTCAGCATGGCAGCATCGACCACGATTTTTACTTCGTACAGCGGCGCAAGCGCGGCCGACAGGGCGCGCGATTCTCCCGGATTGCGGTTCGCGACAATGACAGTTTTCAACATCTGGAAAAGTATCCTTTGACCCATGGTTCAACGGCCGGATACGCGGAATCTTTAAGCAGATTTGCGGCGACGCATGGCGCCGGCATGAGCGGATTCCGGATCATGGCCCGCTTGAGAAACGGCGCAGGGAACAGCGTAAAACCGCCTGGTTATGGTTCCGGGTGCCTGCCGGCGGCGGTAGAACTATGCCTCTACACCTGCATGTTCATGATGTCGTGATAGGCAGAAACCAGCCGATTGCGTACTTGAACCGTCTGCTGGAACCCGATATTCGCCTTCTGCAGCGAAATCATCACGTCCTGCAAATTGGTGCCCGGAACACCCAGTTCGAACTGCTTTGCCATCTGGGCGGCCTGTTGCTGGCGGCCGTTCACACTGTCGAGGGAAGTCTTGAAGACCGTCGCAAAATCCGCTTGCTTGATGCCATTGAGCTCAGCCGCAGGCGCTGCTTTGTTAATGCCGGTGCGCGCAGCCGCACTGCGCAACTGCGCAAGAACCTGGTCAATCGCACTGGTTTCCATGAAGCCTCCGGCCATCGGATGTCTGCTGCGTGATTGCCGTTGTGGCTGATCTGATCGCACCAGATGGAACGCATCATAAGAACACCCACCGGAGGCACAACGGCAAAACAGGACCGGAAAACCGGCGTTATCCGGCGCATCCCTCCCGGAACACGTGTTGATAATCGGATCACTGCCAAAAACACGGCATCAACGCTACAGATCACCGCATGAACAGCCGATAACGCCGATGGATACCCAAGCACAAACACTCGCCATCCCCGCACGGGGAGTCATGCCTCTCCTCAATCCGCAGCGTCTCGGGTTCATGCTGGCCACGGCTACTGTGGTCGCCGTGCTGGTCGCCGGATACATGTGGAGCCAGACACCCGACTATCGAGTGCTCTACGGCAACCTTTCGGACCGCGACGGCGGTGCCGTCATAGCCGCACTTCAGCAAATGAACGTTCCCTACAAGTTCGCTGAAGGCGGCGCATTGTCGGTACCGGCGGGACAGGTGCATGAGGTAAGGCTGCGGCTGGCAGGACAAGGACTGCCCAAGGGCGGACTGATCGGATTCGAAGTGATGGAAAGTCAGAAATTCGGTACCAGCCAGTTTGCCGAGCAAATCAACTACCAGAGGGGTCTCGAGGGTGAACTCGCACGCTCGATACAGGCCCTCTCCTCGGTGCAGAGCGCACGTGTCCATCTCGCACTGGCGCGACAAACCGCTTTCCTCAGGGAGCAGTCGAAACCCAGCGCCTCGGTGATTCTCGGCCTCTTCCCCGGGCGCACCCTGGATGCGACACAGGTCAGCGCTGTTGTTCACCTGGTCAGCAACAGTGTCCCCGACCTTCAGGCCAAGAATGTCAGTATCGTCGATCAGCACGGCAACCTGCTCAGCGCGCCCAGCACTGAAAGCGCACGCGGCGTCCTCGAACCGACGCAGATCAAATACCGCCACGATCTCGAGCAGAGTTACATCAGCCGCATTGAGGCGATAATCTCGCCGCTGACCGGCGCCGCGAATGTCCGGGCCCAGGTGACGGCCGATCTCGATTTCACCCAGAGCGAACACGCCGAGGAGATTTACAAGCCGAACCAGGCAACGGCGGATTCCGCGGTACGCAGCCGACAGACCAGCGAAACGAATGCCGCTAGCGCCGCAACGACAGGCGGCGTCCCCGGCGCGCTCTCCAACCAGCCGCCGGCCCAGCCGACCAGCCCGGTCACCGGCGTCGCCACCACTTTGACGGCACAACCGGCACCTTCCAGCGCGCGCAAGGATGCGACCATCAACTACGAGGTCGACCGAACCATACGCCACACGCGACAGGAACTCGGACGCATCAAACGGCTTGCCGTCGCGGTGGTCGTAAACCACCGTTCAAAAATCGACGCCAAGGGCAAGGAGACTCTGGCTCCGCTGAGCGAGGCCGAACTCGCGAAACTGACCAACCTGGTCAAGGAAGTGATGGGCTACAGCCAGGAACGCGGCGACACGATCAGCGTCATCAACAGCCCGTTCAGCGTCGCCGCGAAGGAGAAGCTGCCGGAAATTCCGGTGTGGAAAGATCCGGAAACGCTGGATCTCGCCAAGGTAATCGGCAAAAACGCGCTGATCGCGGGCGTGCTGCTGTTCATCGTGCTGGTTGTGCTGAAGCCGGTGCTCAAGTCCTACGCGCTGGTGGCACCGCTGCAGCTCGAATCCGGGACCGGCCGGACACCGGAAGAAAACCAGATCGCGCAACTGGGCAGCTACGAGCAACAAGTCGACCACGCCAAACAGATTGCACGCTCCGATCCCAGGGTCGTGGCCAATGTGGTCAAGGATTGGGTAGGCAGTAATGGAAAATGACGGATTGACCAAAAGCGCCATCCTGCTGATGGCCATCGGGGAAAACGAGGCTGCCGAGGTGTTCAAACATCTCGGTCCGCGCGAGGTGCAGAAAATCGGCACCGCGATGGCGGCGCTGAAATCCGTCACCCGCGAGGAAATCACCGGGATCATCGGTGAATTCCGTGATCAGGCCGGGGAACAGTCGTCACTGACCATGGGATCGGGCGACTACATCCGCAAAGTACTGAGAAAAGCACTTGGCGACGACCGCTCTGCATCGGTCATCGACCGGATTCTCCAATCCGGCGACATCAGTGGCATAGACGGCCTCAAATGGATGAGTGCGAACGCGGTAGCTGAGTTGATCAGGAATGAACACCCCCAGATCATTGCCACCATACTGGCGCATCTGGAGCGCGATCAGGCGTCGGAAATACTGTGCCAGTTCACGGATCGCACGCGAAACGACGTGCTGCTGCGTATCGCGACGATGGACGGTATACAGCCCGCAGCCCTGCAGGAACTCAATGAAGTCCTGACCAAACTGCTGGCAGGAGGCGCCAGTGTCAAAAATGCCCCGATGGGCGGGATCCGCGCAGCCGCCGAGATCCTCAATTTCATGCCAGGGCCGCAGGAAACATCGGTAATCGACGGCGTCAAGGAATTCGATTCCGAACTCGCCCGGAAAATCGTCGACGAAATGTTCATCTGGGAGAACCTGCTCGAACTCGAAGACCGCGGGATACAACTGCTGCTGAAGGAAGTGGAATCGGAGGCGCTGATCCTCGCGCTCAAAGGCTCATCAGAGGCATTGCGCGAAAAAATATTCGGCAACATGTCGCAGCGCGCCGGCGAGATGTTGCGCGAGGATCTCGAGGCAAAAGGCATGGTGCGTGTATCCGAAGTCGAGGCAAAACAGAAGGAAATCATCACCATAGTCCGCCGGCTTGCCGAAGAAGGACAGATCACCGTGGGCGGTGGTGCGGAAGGCGGATATGTCTAGCAGCCCCTTGATCCCCAGGGAAAAACTTTCGGCCTATCAGCGCTGGGAGCTGCACTCTTTTGACCTTCCGGGTGGATTTGATCAAGCCGAGAGCCCGTCGGCTCCCGCCGCACGTGCAAACGACGCGACAGAGGCTCTACGGCGTGCCGCGTACGACGCCGGCCACGCCGATGGCCAGCGCGAAGTCAAGGCCAAGGCTGCCGCTGAAGCCGGGCAATTTCAGGAACTGCTGGCCAGCGCCGCGCAGCAAAACCGCTCAATTGGCGAACATCTCGCTGAAGAACTGCTCGGACTTAGCCTTGCAATCGCCCGGCAGATGGTCCGCCAGACCTTGACCGTGCGCCCCGAAGTCATTCTGCCGCTGATCAAGAATGCGCTTGCGGAAATTTCCACCGCATCCGCGCACCCCACTCTCACCCTGCATCCGGCCGATGCCGCACTGGTTCGCGCGCAGCTCCCCGACTCGCTGGCTGAGGGCAACTGGCAGATTGTCGAAGATGCCGCAATCGCGCGCGGTGGCTGCCTGGTGCACACCGCAGCCAGCCATGTCGATGCCACGGTTCAGGGCCGCTGGCAGCACCTGCTGAACCAGCTGGGGATGAACGGCTCGTGGCTGGACTGAAACAGCGCGCAGCACATCCGTCACTGGCACTGCCTCACGCGCATGTACATGCCCGTCAACCTGAAAAATTATTCGAAATTAATTACTTAAAATGACACCCGGGCCTTTCCTCAAAGACTGCGTCGATCTGGTTGCAACCACGCGCACCTTGCGCGTTTCCGGGAAACTGACGCGGGTCGCCGGAATGGTGCTGGAGGCATCGGGTCTGCGCCTCGCCGTCGGCAGTTGCTGCGAGGTGCTGTTGCCGCACCGCGCGAGTGTCGAGGCCGAAGTCGTCGGCTTCTCGGAAAACCGCCTGTTCCTGATGCCCGTCAACGATGTGGAGGGACTGATGCCGGGCGCGCTGGTGCGCTCGCTGGAAGCAAAGCCGCTGCGCCCCTCACTGGATGCGCCGCCGCGCCCGCGCCGCCGTGCTGCGGATCAGGCAAAACAGGTGCCCGTTGGCGCGGCACTGCTAGGGCGTGTGCTCGACAGCAATGGCACCCCCCTCGACCAGCTCGGCCCCTTGCACAACGAGCGCTATGTCTCGCTGCATAACCGGCCGCTGAATCCTCTGGAACGCGCGCCAATCACCGAAATCCTTGACGTCGGTGTACGCGCAATCAACAGCCTGCTGACCATCGGACGCGGCCAGCGCATGGGGCTCTTCGCGGGCAGCGGCATCGGCAAAAGCATGCTCCTCGGCATGATGGCGCGTTATACCAGCGCCGACGTGATCGTGGTTGGACTGATCGGCGAACGCGGACGCGAAGTCAAGGAATTCATCGAAAACATACTTGGCGCAGCGGGATTGGCGCGCTCCGTCGTAGTTGCGGCACCGGCCGACACCAGCCCGTTGATGCGCCTGCAGGGCGCGGCCTACGCGACCGCCGTTGCAGAGCATTTTCGCGATGAGGGCCGCCACGTGCTGCTGATCATGGACTCGCTGACGCGTTTTGCGATGGCGCAGCGCGAGATCGCCCTCGCTATCGGCGAACCGCCGGTGACCCGCGGTTATCCGCCATCGGTGTTTGCCAAGCTGCCGCAACTGGTCGAACGGGCCGGCAACGCCGGCCAGGGCGGCGGTTCGATTACAGCCCTCTACACGGTACTTGCCGAGGGCGACGACCAGCAGGACCCGATCGCCGACAGCGCCAGGGCGATCCTCGACGGCCACATCGTGCTGTCGAGGACACTCGCCGACCAGGGCCACTATCCCGCGATAGACATCGAGGCTTCGATCAGCCGCGCCCTTACCAGCCTGGTCGATGTCAGGCAATTTGAGCGGGTGCGCCAGTTCAAAAGCCTCTACGCCCGCTACCAGCGCAACCGTGACCTGGTCAGCGTCGGCGCCTACGCAGCCGGAAGTGATCCGGTGCTGGATCGCGCACTGTCTCTTTATCCGAAAATGGAAGCATTCCTGCAGCAGCATACCGATACCCGCGCCGCCTACCCGCAAAGCATTGCCGCACTCGACGGACTCCTCGGCGAGGCCGTCGCGACATGATGATTCCATCCAGTCCAGCGGGCGCTGAACGATGAATCGCGGATTCGTATTGCAGGGATTGCTCGAAATCGCCGATTCCGAAACGGGGTCGGCAGCGGTCAGCCTGGGCAAACTTGTACATCAACTGCAGCAGCAGGAGGAGAAACTGGCCCTGCTGGTGCAATACCGGAGCGACTACCAGTCGCGCCTGTCAGGCGCCACAGACAGCGGTCTCGATAGCAGGAATTTCCGCAACTTCAGCGCATTCATGAAACAACTCGAACAGGCGATCCACCAGCAGCAGGCCGTCGTCTTTGAGGCCCGCAGGTGTGTCGCCGCCGGCCGTCAGCGCTGGCAGGAAAAGCAGAAAAAATCAAAAGCTTACGGCACGCTCGCACAACGGGCATCGACCGCCGCAGTGCGGGCCGAGAACGGACGTGAACAAAAGCTGCAGGACGACTTCGCCAGCCGCACATCAAAAAACAAAATCCTCGCCGATCATTGACGGATCGGCCGCTACGGTCAACCCACACACCTCAACCTGAACGGGACACTCATGGAGATTTCTACAATAAATACACCCAAGCTGCCTGTAACCTCGCCATCCGGAGAAACCGAAGGTGAACCCGGCGCAGACGCCATCGACTCCATTGCGGCGGCCGATTTCCAGGAAATGTTGCAGGTGTTGATGCAGGGTGCCCCGAACGACGATACGGCTGCGGTCGGTATCATTCCCCCAGACGCCAATGTGGCTGCAAGCCAGTCTGAAGAAGAACATGCCGCCACGAGTTCAGGCATGGGCGCTCTCCTGCCCGGCGCGGCGTTCCCGCCTGATCTCATTCCCGCTTCAGCTGCCACTGGCATGCACGTAATGGCGCCGTCTGTGAATTCAGCCATTGCGACTGACGGGATTTCGGTCACAGGCGCCCCCCCGGTCCCGGCTGCACCGATATCCGACGCACCTGCCGATCCGCGCTCGGCGCGAACCCTGAACGCCCAAAACGACGCCGGCAACGAACGCTTCGCAGGAAATGCCGATGCGACAGGAAACCTGTCCGCTGCAACCGCATCCGGCCTTGCAGCACAACAGGCAGAAAACGCAACGGGCTACCGTGATCCAGGAGTAACCGCGCTTTCACTGCCGATGACAGCCTCTGTATTTCGCGGAGCCGATCATGCTGCGGCATCGCCGGCATCGCAACCGCGGCTCGAGTCACCGGTGGGCACGGCAGGCTGGAGTGGCGAATTCGCACAGAAGGTGATGTGGATCGCCGGCGACAGGCAGCAGTCGGCAGAACTGCATCTGAACCCGCCTGAACTCGGTCCGCTCAGCATCAGGCTCGCCATCGAGGACGATCAGGCCAGCGCCGTATTCCATTCCGCACACAGCGAGGTGCGTGAAGCGATACAGGCGGCGCTGCCGCGGCTGCGCGAAGTGCTGGCGGAAAGCGGCATCGCACTTGGCAATGCCAGTGTGACCGCCGACAGTCCGCGTGAAGGATCCGCTTTCGAGCGGAAACAGCAGCCGCAGTCCTCGGCAAGCGGCAGTGCGGCCGGGGTTGGCGCCGAGGATCCTGCAGCCATACAACACCCGCGCAGCAACGGCGGCGGATTGGTCAACCTGTTCGCCTAGGAGGCTGTGCAGGAAAGTCCGGAGCAGGCAGGGATAGACCGTCCTATTCATCCAATACCACCCGCTCCTCCCTCGCGATAATGGGCCGGGTAAAACCATCGGGATTCGATCATGGCCGTCAGCTCAGTGAAAGCAGCTAAAAGTCAAAGCGCCCCCGCACCGGCGGCGGATGCAGCGCCGGCGCCGGGAAAAAGTGGCAAGGTATTGAAAATAATCGGTGTGTTTGTAATCGCCAGTGCCATTGGCGGCGGTGCATTGTACTGGCATCTCGAACAGCGGAAAAACGCTCCGGCGGAAGAAAAACCGCAACCGGCGAAGCCGCCGGTTTTTGTCGCGCTCGAGCAGTTCACGGTCAATCTGCAGCTTGAAGACACGCCCCAGTTCATGCAAATAGGACTCTCGCTCCAGGTGGTGGACAGTACCGTCATCGATACCCTCAAACTGCATATGCCGGTGGTCCGCCACCGGGTGTTGCTGCTGCTCTCCAGCCGCAAGGCCTCGGAACTGCTGGCACCGGAGGGCAAGCGCAAGCTCAGCACCGACATCGTCAGCGCAATCAACGACATCCTGATTCCGCCCGACCCGAATGCGAATAAAGCCCGTCCGTCGCAGAAGATCGAGCCGGTCGAAGCAGGGACCGACGCGACCGAAAGCGCTGAAAAGGCGAAGCGTGATCCCGCGGGAAGCGACGCGGAGCCTGCCGAGCAGTCCGTGCCTGCAGCTCAACCGCCCGTGATCACGGTGCTGTTCACATCCTTCATCATTCAGTGAACGCGCCATGAGCCAGGATTTCCTGTCGCAGGACGAGGTTGATGCGCTGCTCAAGGGCGTCGCCGGCGACGTTGATGAAACCGAAATGCCAGGCGACGGGCCCGGCGTGCGCCCGTACAATCTCGCGACGCAGGAACGCATCGTGCGCGGGCGCATGCCTGCCCTGGAAACCATCAACGAACGTTTTGTCCAGTCGTTCGGCTCCGGGCTCTACGATTTCATCCGCCGCAATGCGGAAATCTCCGCCGGCCCGGTGCGTACCATCAAGTACAGCGAGTTCCTGCGCAACCTCGCAGTACCCAGCAACCTGAACCTGGTGCAGGTCAAACCGCTGCGCGGCACTGCGCTTTTCATCTTCGAGCCGAACCTGGTGTTCCTGGTGGTGGACAGCATGTTCGGCGGCAATGGCCAGTTGCAGGCTGGCGCTGAAAGCCGGGACTTCACACCGACCGAGCGGCACATCATCCAGCGACTGCTGGCTCTGGCGTTTGGCAGCCTCGAGAAGTCCTGGGCGTCCGTGCATCCGGTCGAGTTCGAATACCTGCGCTCCGAAATGAACACGCAGTTTGCCGGCATCGCGATGCCCAATGAAATCGTCGTGGTCACTACGTTCACCATCACGCTGGGTGCCACCGGCGGTCTGTTCCACATCTGCATGCCGTACACCATGCTGGAACCGATCCGCGACCTCCTCCAGAGCAGCATGCCAAGCGACCGTGCCAGCGGCGACAAGCGCTGGGGAAGAATGCTGGCGAAACAGGTGCAGAGCGCCGAAATCGAACTGGTGCTGAATCTGGGCCACGCGAGCCTGACCATCCAGCAACTGCTCGGCATGGAAATCGGGGACGTGATTGCCGTGGATGTTCCACAGCCGATCCTTGCCGAAGTCGACGGTGTGCCGGTGATGGAATGCAAATGCGGGGTGCTCAACGGACAGTACGCACTCCGGGTGGAAAAACTGCTGTCTGGCTTCGCACTGGAAGACTGAAGGGGGAATCGAATGACACAAAACGTCGTTGCAGAACCGTATGACGCGGCTGATGCCGTGCCAGGATTCGCCGAGGCTGCGATGACTGGCGCACCGTCCACTGATGCCGCCGCATCAAAACAGGTCAGCATGCCCATATTCGAGCAGTTCTCGGGCGCAGGCCGCAAGGGCGGCGCCAGCAACGACATCGACATGATTCTCGACATTCCGGTCCAACTCACGGTCGAACTGGGCCGGACCAAGATCGCGATCAAGAATCTGCTGCAGCTTGCGCAGGGTTCAGTGGTCGAACTTGACGGCCTCGCCGGAGAACCGATGCACGTGCTGGTGAACGGCTGCCTGATCGCACAGGGCGAAGTCGTGGTCGTCAACGACAAGTTCGGCATCCGGCTGACCGACATCATCGCCCCATCTGAGCGCCTGCTGAAACTGCGCCGATGACGCACCGTGCCCATCACCTCGCCGTCGCCGCCGCTGGCTGCAGCATAAGCGGGTGGGCGTCGGCGCAGGCTGCCGCCGGCAGCGGCAGTTCCGCCGTCGCCACTTCACTGGCAACGCTGGCGGCGAGCACTGCGGCCGTGGTCGCCATCATCCTCGCCGCCGCGTGGCTGCTCAAACGTCTTGCGCCCCGCCATCACTTCGGTCGCAACACACTGCGCATCGTCGCCGGCACTGCGGTGGGCAACCGCGAACGCGTGGTCGTGGTTGAAATCGGCGCTACATGGCTGGTACTGGGCGTTGCGCCGGGGCAAGTCAACCTGCTCCACCAACTGCCAACCAATCCTTCCGCGACAGTTTCCGACACAGCGCCTGCCGCAACCGCCCCGCGTTCGCACAGCTTTGCCCGGTGGCTCTCACCGCTATTAAATAATCGCAATGAAAACAAATAGATACATACTTTTTGCAGCACTGCTCTGGAGCGCGGCAGCACCGGTACTCGCGCAGACCACAGCGCTGCCGCTGGGCTCGAGCACGCCGCTGCCCGGTGGCGGCCAGTCGTACAGCCTGAGCATCCAGACCCTGCTGCTGCTGACATCCCTCACCTTCCTGCCCGCAGTGCTGCTGATGATGACCGGATTCACTCGCATCATCATCGTGCTCTCGCTGCTGCGCCAGGCACTTGGCACCCCCTCGTCACCGCCCAATCAGGTGCTGATCGGGCTGTCGCTGTTTCTGACCCTGTTTGTAATGTCACCGACGCTGGACAGGATTATTGCCGATGCCTATCAGCCGTTTACAGAGAACAAGATCACGCTGGCAACTGCGATCGACAAAGGCAGCGCACCATTGCGCGCGTTCATGCTGCGGCAGACGCGGCAGGGCGATCTCGCCTTGTTCACGCGTATTTCCGGTGCCACCGTGGACCAGCCGGACCAGATACCGATGAAGGTGCTGATTCCGGCCTACGTTACCAGCGAATTGAAGACAGCGTTCCAGATCGGATTCATCATCTTCATCCCCTTCCTGGTCATCGACATGGTCGTCGCCAGCGTATTGATGTCCATGGGCATGATGATGGTCTCCCCTGCAATGGTATCGCTGCCGTTCAAGCTGATGATTTTCGTACTGGTCGACGGCTGGGCGCTGCTGCTGGGCTCACTCGCCCAGAGCTTCGCCGTTTGACGCCGCAACCCTGGATCAACAAGACATGAACGCCGAAGACGTCATCACGCTCGCCCAGCAGGCGCTGCTGATCATGCTGCTGGTTTCGTCTCCCATGCTGCTGGCTGCGCTCGCCGTGGGCCTGCTCGTCAGCATTTTCCAGGCCGCCACCCAGATCAACGAAATGACGCTCTCGTTCATCCCCAAGCTGATCGCGGTATTCGTGGCCATGGTCATTGCAGGCCCATGGATGACCGGTCTGATGGTGGACTACATCCGCAGGCTGTTCAGCAGCATACCCGGCATCATCGGCTGACCCGGCACGGGCGCAGGCGATGATTACCCTCACCTCCGCGCAACTCGACGGCTGGATCGCGATGCTCATATTTCCGCTGGCGCGGATACTGGCGCTGATCGCCAGCGCTCCGATCACCAGCAGCGCACAATTCCCGGTGCGCGCAAAAATCGGTCTTGCCGTGATGCTGACGGTGCTGCTGGCGCCATTGCTGCCTGCAACGGAAATCATTTCCGGAAGCGCCACGTCGATGCTGTTGCTGGTGCGCGAGGTTCTGATCGGCATCGCCATGGGCATGGCCATGCGCGTGGTGTTTGCCGCCGTCAGCATGGCCGGCGATGTCATCGGCCTGCAGATGGGCCTCGGCTTCGCCCAGTTCTATGACCCGCAGAGCAGCGCTCATGTGCCGGTTACCGGACAATTCCTGGGCCTGGTTGCAACACTGATTTTCCTCTCCCTGAACGGGCATCTGTTACTGCTGTCGACCCTGGTCGAATCATTCCAGCGGGCACCGGCGCTGGCGGGCGCAGTGCCAGCGACGAATTGGCTGTCGCTGGCGCAGTGGGGGGGCATGATCATGCGCGCTGCGCTGCTGCTGTCACTGCCGGTGATTGCCGTGCTGCTGATCACCAACATCACCCTTGCCGTATTGTCGAAGGCGGCGACCCAGCTCAACATCTTTGCCATCGGTTTCCCGATCACCCTCGGCGTCGGTTTTATTGCAATGCTGATCACACTGCCGACGATGAGCCCGGCATTGACCAAACTGTTCAGCGATGCGCTGCAGGTCATGCTCCAGGTGGCCACCATACCCTGAAAGCCGGCGCGCTAGGGAATGATCTCGACCACCCCTTGCGCCACCCTCTGCGGCAGCGGCAATGACGAGTCCAGGCCTTCCGCGAACGAGAGAATGCGGTAGCTGCTCCCCCCCTGGCGTAAGAGAATGGCCTCGGCGCGGCGCATGAACAACGGCATCGCTTCGCCTTCGCCGCCGGCTGCAATGCGATTCTTGCGCATCTCGATCCGGTAACGCTGCGCTCCAAGACACACTAATTCCATTCTCCAGTTCAACAGCACCTGCTCGATGGTTTCAGGTACGTCACAGGCTGCGGACACACCGACGCAACAGGACAGTGCGGCCAGTAACAGCATTGGCGCCACGACTTTCGGCAACGGCATCATCACAGCAGATTGAACAGGTTGAGCGAAGTGACGGATATGAACGATTTCTGTGCCGCCTGGAGCTCGATTTGCCTCTGACTGAGATCGCTGATTGCCTTGGCATAATCAAGGTCAAGCAGTTCGGACAGGCGCCGGCCGTGATCCAGCGAAATCCCTTCGCTGGTATTCTGCTCGGCGCTCACTGCACGCAACCGCGTACCGACCTCGGCGCGTACAGTCAGCACCTTGTCCAGCGCATTGTCGAGCCCGGCCATGGAGGCGTTGAGCGTATTCTGGTAGGCGGCTGCCGATGCCGCACCGCCCGCCTTTCCGCTTTCCAGTGAAGCAATGAGCCCGTGCAGCGTCGAAAACAGATCCCGGTTGACACTGGCCCTGACCGAAAACGCATCATTGTCGGCAGGGGCACCGTCGACTGTTACCGTAACCCCGAAATCAAAAGTCACGGGGTTGGTATCCGGCGGTACCTGCGATTTCAACGCGATGGTCGAACCTGCCGAGTACGGGCGCAGATAGGGCCCGCCACCCGGCGCCGCGCCGCTCAGCAGGGAAACATTGTTGACGTTATCCACAATATCATAGGTGGTCTGGGCTGCTGCCCCGCTGCCCGCGACATGAAAACGGATCGTAAAATCCCTGGGATTGAGGGCGCTGCTCCACAGCGCCATCTCGGTTACGCTGCCGGGACCGACAATGCCGCCACCGCTATTGCTGCCGGCCGGCGAGGCTGCAAAAGTGCCGTTGCCGTCCCTGATCGCAAGGAACACCGCGGCACCACTGTCGCTGACGGCAACCGTCCGCGAGGCACCGATTTGCACCAACTGCTGTCCCTGGTCGCCGAAATAGGCAACGCTGCCCGGAGCGGTTTCCGCGAACGGGCGCGTGGCCCCCTGATACCCGGAGAACAGATACCGGCCGTTGCCGTTGTTCTGGTTGGCAATGGCAAGCAGGTCCTGATAGTGGCTGCGCAGCTCCACCGCAAGCGTGGCACGGTCTGATGCGGAAAGTGCAGCATTTCCCGCATAAACGGCAATCGTCTTGACGTCCTGCAACAGCGTGGTCAGGTTGCCCAACGCGCCCTCTTCGGCAAACAGTTGGGCCGTCGCCATGTCGCCGTTGGCGCGGTATTGGTCGTGTATCGCCAGGGACTGCTTAAGATCCAGCGCGGCGGCGGCAGCCACCGGATCGTCTGCAGGAACCAGCACACGCTGGCCGGTGGAGAGCTGCTGCTGCAGGCGAAACAGGTCCTGCTGCCGTTCCTGTATCCCGGAAATCCCGACGGCGTAAATCATGCTGGTACTAACACGCATGCGGCCTCCTTATCTTCCAAGTTCGAGCAAGGTCTGGAACAGCGCACTGGAGATCTGGATCAGCTTGCCCGAAGCCTGATAGGCCTGCTGATAACGCAGCAGACTCGCCGCCTCCTCGTCAAGGTTGACGCCGGACATCGATTGCTGCGCCTGCAAGGCCTGATCAAGGACGGTTTCCTGGGCTCGAGCCATGATCTCGAACTGCTGCGTCCTGTTGCCGACCGTGGCCACCATCAGGCTGTAGGCACCCTGATAGTCCATAGTGCCATTGCCCAGAATGTTGCTGGTCTGCAGCCCGGCCATGGCCCGGGCATTACGACCGTCAGCGACGCCGCCACTGTTGGCGGATACGGTAAAGACATCCCCGGCTGCCGGATTCCCCTGCAGCTGTGTCGTCCAGCCGTTGTAGCTGATGCTGGCGCCTGCCGTGTAGATGAGCCCTGACGGATTGCCGGTGCCAGTGCCCGATATATCGAATGTATTTGCACCGGTAAACGTGATGGTCACCTGCTGCTGCAGGTTGACGTTGGGCAGCGGCGCATCGACGGTTCCGGCGCTGATCCGGCCGCTGCCGGTGTTGCCGCCTGCGGCAGCGGTACGGATCGGCATCGCGGCGGCAATACTCGCACCGTCCTGCAGCGCCATTGTCATTCCACGGGCGATGTTGCGCGTCGGAGCAATCAGGAAACTGTCGCCTGCGGCTGGTGACCCGGACGCCAGCGCCAGAGTGATGCCGTCCACAGTTTGCGGTAACGTTGCGTAAACCGTCACGGCATCGTCGGACAGCCGGGTCACCCGGTATTGGCTGCCGTCGTAGTCCACCCGGTATTCGCTGACCGTCAGGGCATTGGCATCGGCCAGCGCTGCCGAGAGGTTCGCGCTGCCGGTGTTACCCGTGTTGCCGATCACTGCCGGTGCCGGGAACGAAAAAAACGCAGCGCCGAGCGCACCTGTCAAGTCCTGGCCCAGTTGATGCTGGTTGTTGATCCCCAGCCCCACACCAATTGCAACTCTGCCCAGTGCATTTTGTGCGGCATTGAGGTCGCCATTCCGGAACGCCAGCAGCGCACCGAGGCTTCCGCTGCGCAGGCTGGCTTGCTGAAGTGGCACGGTTTGCCCGGACGACACATATCCGACCTCGAGCCTGGACGGATCTGCCTGCGACGGCGCCACGGTCAAAGTCATGACCTGCCGGCCGATGACCAGGCTCTGGCCGTTGCCGATGAATACGTCGATACTGCCATCGCTTTGCGCAACCGCGGTTGCACCCACCAGCCGGTTCAGCTGGTTGATCATCAGGTCACGCCGGTCAAGCAGATCGTTCGGCGGCTGCGCCGGATTCTGCTGCGCTGCCACGATACTGGTGTTGAGTGCGGCGATCTGTTGCGCGTAGGAATTGATTTCGCCGATGACGTTCCGCACTTTTGTATCCACGCCGGCGCGCGCTTCGTCAAACCTCGCGCCCAGCAGGTTGAAGCGCGATGCAAGGGTTTCACCTGCCGCGAGCATCAGTTGGCGTGCCGGCATGCTTGACGGGTCGGTTGCCACCCCCTGCGTCGAGGCAAAAAACTCCTGCAGCGCCGAAGACAGGCCGACCTGGCTGTCGGCGACGACATTATCGATTTCCGCCAGTTGCGCGTAATACGCCGCGAAATAACTCGCCTGCGCCTGTGCTTCGCCCACCTGTCCCTCGATAAACCCGCTGTAAGCACGCAGCACGGTGTTGACCCGGGTGCCTTGGCCGATATAACCGCTTCCGGTCAGCAGCGGCGGTGCCGTACCCTGATGTATGCTCTGGCGGTGATAACCCGCGGTGCTGGCATTGGCGATGTTGTGTCCGGTCGTGACCAGCCCCGCCTGCGCTGCGGCCAGCCCGCTGATGCCGATTCCAAGTATGCCGTTGCTCATGGTGACGAATCTTTCGTGTCCAGGACTATCGCCGCTCAATAACCGTCATCAGCGCCGGGCCAGCAGCCGAGACTGCTGGGTCTCAGCCAGTGCCTGACGGATCACCGGGCTGTTGATGACACGCACCAGCTTGTCCGCATATTCCGGATCTGTGGCGTAACCGCCGCGCTGCAGGACGTCCGCGTAACCAGCGGCATTGGCCTGGCCGACCACCTTCGAATAACGCGGGTTGTCGCTCAGCATTTTTGCGTAATCGCGCAGCCCCTCACTGTACGACTCGTAGACCCGGAACTTCTGCATGACCTTGGCCGGACTGCCGTTGACGTATTCGGTCACGGCTTTCTCGACCACCGGTCCGGTCCAGTCGGCGCCGGCCTTGATGCGAAACAGGTTGTGGGCTGATTGTCCGTCCGCGGTACGCAGTTCGTGCCTGCCCCATCCGGTTTCGAGTGCGGCCTGGCCGAGCACGAATTGCGGTCGCAGCCCGGCAGCCTGCGCTGCTTCCAGCGCATGCGGCCATACCCGGTTAACGAAGTCGGCAGGTTGGGCGTTGCGTGTAGCTGCGGCAGCCGGTGCCGCCACTTCCGCCCGGCGGTCCGCCGGCTGTACTGTTGCATCCAGTCGGGTAGTCGTAAGCGCGCGTTCGGAAACGGTCGCCTGAGCATGGCCTGCGAAAATCCTGCCGCCACTGTACGCCGCGTGCATCAGACCGGACGCTGCGGGGACCGTGACACGGACAGCATGTACCGGAACCGCCGCAGTCATACCCCCGGCGCCGGCAAAGGCCAGGCTGTGTGCCGTGTTGATGGCACCCACCAGCTTGTCTGCATAGGCGGGATCCGTGGCATAGCCGCCGCGTGACAGGCCCTGCGCAAACAGCCGTGCATCACCCTGATTGAGGGCCGCGGAATAACGCGAATTGCCGCGCAACAGATTGGCATAGTCGCTGAAGGCTTCGCCGTATGAAGTGTAGACGCGGAACCGGTCTGTTGTCCGCATCGCTACGCCGTCCACGTATTCTACGGTGGCCTTCTCGACCGACTGGCCCTTCCACTTCGCGCCGGCCTTGATGCCTAACAGGTTATGGCTGGGCTGGCCGTCGGCAGTGCGTATCTCGTGCCTGCCCCAGCCACTTTCGAGTGCCGCTTGCCCCGCGATGAACTGCGGATGCACCCCGACCGCCTGAGCGGCTTCGGCCGCATGGGGCCAGATGCGGCGAACAAAATCGCCGGCGTATGACGCAACCGCTGGTGCCGCGCTCCGGGTCGCGCGCGGCACTGTTTCCGTTGTTACCGCTTTCGCGGCGGCTGCTGGCGGCGCCGGCGCCGACTCATGGAAGCGGATGCCGTCCCCGACTGCAGAAGTGTCGACGGAACGGGGAGCGCTGCCGGACAACTGGCGTGTCATCACTTCAGCCAGGCCCGTGCCACGCTTGGCCATATGCTGTGCCAGCTGCTGGTCCAGCATTGATGTGTAGAGTCGCGTCTGTTCGCTGTCGAACGGACCATCCTGGCTGGTGGTCGCGCGCATGCCCTTCAGCACCATGCCGAGAAACATCGCCTCAAACTGCTTCGATACTGCGGCCGCCGACTCTGCCGGATTGTTCTTCGCTTTGAAACGCAGCGCCTCCAGGTCCTGCGTACCTGTGGCCAGCTGCTCTGTTGCGCCTGTGATGTTCATGCCGGGGCGCACGGTCAGATGATTTCGAGTTCGGCGCGCAAAGCACCTGCCGCCTTCATGGACTGCAGGATTGCCAGCAACTCCTGCGGTGAGGCACCGATCGAATTGAGCGCCTTCACCACTTCGGACAGGTTGGCCCCCCTGATCTGCGCCAATCCTCCCTTGTCCTGGCGGATTTCGATGTTGTCGCGTCGAGCCTCCACCGTTCGCCCGCTTGAAAAGGGGCCGGGCTGGCTGATCACGGGGTCACTGGTAATGGTGACCGAGAGATTGCCGTGTGCGATTGCACAGTTTTCCAGTGTAACCGCCTGATTCATCACCACCGTGCCAGTGCGGGCGTTAAGAATCACCCGTGCAATGCTTACGGCAGGCCGCACTTCCATGTTTTCGATGCGCGACACGAACTCCACACGCTGTCCGGGTTCCCTGGGCGCAGCTACCTGTATCGTCCGCGCATCGACCGATGTGGCCGTTCCTGCGCCAAAAGTACTGTTGATCACGTCGACCACGCGCGAAGCGGTAGTGAAGTCAGTGGCATTGAGACCCAGCATGATGTGCCCGTCGCTTCCCAGCGCCGTGGCCACCTCGCGCTCGACCGTGGCACCGGCACTGATGCGGCCGACCGACAGGTGATTGACAGTAACGCTGCTGCCCCCAGCGGTGGAAGCGCCAACGCCGCCGACCAGCACGTTGCCTTGCGCCATGGCGTAGATCTCGCCGTCAGCCCCGCGCATCGGTGACATCAGCAGTGTGCCCCCGCGCAGCGATTTTGCATTGCCCATGGATGACACCGTAACGTCTATCGTCTGCCCCGATTTGGCGAACGGGGGCATCACGGCTGTCAGCATCACTGCCGCGACGTTCTTCAGCTGCAAGCTGATTCCGGGGGGCAGATTCACCCCGAGTCTGCCCAGCATGCTGGTCAGACTCTGCGTGGTGAAAGGCGTCTGCGTGGTCGCATCGCCACTGCCGTCGAGGCCTACGACGAGGCCGTAGCCAAGGAGCTGGTTGGTGCGCACGCCCTGGATTGTCGCGAGGTCCTTGATGCGCTCAGCGTGCAGAGGCATCGCCAGTCCCGCCAAAAGCATCAGCGCAAGCGAGACTAAACATTTTGATAAGTTGACTTTATTCATGTTTTTCAGAACGGCAGGACTGTCAGGAAAAATCGCGTCAACCACCCCATGACCTGTGCGCTATCGATCTGGCCGTTGCCGCGATACTCCACGCGTGCATCCGCAACCTGTACGGAATTGACGCTGTTGGCGCCGCTGATGGTCACCGGATTGACCACGCCGGAGAACCGAATGAATTCGGAGCCCTGACCAATACCGATCTGCTTCTCGCCACTGACCACCAGATTACCGTTGGGCAGGACTTCCGTGACAGTGACCGTGATGGTGCCGGTGAATACATTGTTGCTGGAACTCTGACCATCACCGCTGAACTCGAAACCGGAACTGGCACCGAGGTTGGCGCCGAGGAAGCTCTTGCCAGGCAGTCCGGCCAGACTGGACACCGAAAAATTGTTCTCGCTTGACCGATTAGCAGCAGAACTGGCCTTTTTGTCGGCATTGGTGTTTTCGACGATGCTGATGGTCAGGATGTCGCCTACTCCGCGCGCGCGCCGGTCTTCGAACAGCGGCCGGTATGACGGTGCCGCCTGATAGATGCTGCCATTTGTGACAGTAGCCGGAACTGCCGCCGGCGGTCGCACCGTCATCGGCTGATGCACGGCAGTGGGCGGGGTTGCCGCGATGCACCCGCTCAGCAGACAGAGCATGCCGGCAATGGCTCTAGCTTTCAGGAATGTCATGCCGACGGCCGCCATCACAGTTGCGCCAGCTTCTGCAGCATTTGATCCGAAGTCTGGATCGCCTTCGAATTGATCTCGTATGCACGCTGCGTCTGTATCATGTTAACCAGTTCCTCAACCACATTGACGTTCGAAGTCTCGACATAACTCTGGCTGAGCAGTCCCAGCCCGTTGCTGCCCGGTGCGTTGGTGCTCGGATTGCCGGAAGCGGCGGTTTCGGCATACAAGTTCTCGCCCATGCTTTTCAGGCCGGCCGGATTGACGAAGCTGGTGAGCTGCAATGCGCCGACCTGGGTCGGCGTTGCGGAACCGGCGCGCGTAACCGACACCACACCGTCGCGCGCAATGGTCACGCTGAGCGAGTTGGCCGGAATCGTGATCGCCGGCTGGACCGAAAATCCGCTGGAAGTGACCAGTTGTCCCTGGCTGTCGATGTGGAACGAACCATCACGGGTAAAACCGGTGCTGCCGTCAGGCAATTGCACCTGGAAAAAACCAGCCCCGTTGATCGCCACGTCGAGCGGGTTGCCGGTCTGTTGCAGGTTGCCTTGGGTAAAAATGCGCTCGGTCGCAACCGCACGCACGCCGGTGCCGAGCTGAAGCCCGGATGGCAACTGCGTCTGCTGTGATGACTGGGCGCCGGGTTCGCGGATGGTTTGATAGAGCAGGTCCTCGAACACGGGGCGCGCGCGCTTGAATCCGTTGGTGCTGACATTGGCCAGATTGTTGGCAATGACGTCCATGTTGGTCTGCTGGGCGTCGAGTCCCGTCTTGGATATCCACAAGGAGCGAATCATGTTGCTTCCACCTCCGGTAAAGAAATCATCAGCCCTGCAGCGTCAGCAACTGCGCCGCCTGGCGCGCGTTAGCTTCGGCGTTTTGCAGAGTCTTCATGTGAGTGTCGAATTGCCTGGCCAGTGCGATCATGCTGACCATGGCCTCGACGACGTTGACGTTGCTGCCTTCGAGCGCGCCGGATGCGATGCGCACGTCAGCATCCAGTGGCGCGTCGCCGCGTACGCGGAACAGGCCGTCGTCCCTGCGCATGATGCTCGCTTCGGGAGGATTGACCAGCTTGATGCGCCCGATCACCGTGCTGGCTGCCGTGCCAGGGCCCGTACCTGCCTGCACTGTTGACACGGTGCCGTCGGAAGCGATGGTAACTATGGTGCCGGCGGCAACGGAAATTGGACCGCCATCGCCGAGTACGGCGTTGCCTCTCCGGGTCTGCAGCACTCCGTTGGCGTCGAGTTTCAGGCTGCCAGCACGGGTATAGGCTTCACTGCCATCGCTCGCCTGAACCGCAATCCAGCCCTTGCCCTGCACCGCGATGTCAAGATCGCGTCCGGTGTGCTGTATGGTCCCCGGCGTGAAATCAGCGCCGATCGTCGTGTCCATCACGAACGCACGGGTCGCCGCACCTTCGCCGATCAGGGGGACGGCACGAAAAGCCATGGTTTCGGCACGAAAGCCGTTGGTGTTCGCGTTGGCAAGGTTGTGAGCAACCTCAGCCTGGCGCCCCAGCGTCTGTTTGGCGCCACTCATCGAAAGATAAATCATGCGGTCCATATTCGGGCCTCCGCGGTTGGATCAGGATCAGCGCAGATTCACCAGCGTCTGCAGCATCGCGTCTTGCGTCTTGATAGTCTGGGCGTTGGCCTGATAGATGCGCTGTGCCGTGATCATGCGCACCAGTTCGGCGGTAAGGTCAACGTTTGCCTCCTCGACTGCCGCCGACTGCAAAGGTCCGAATCCGCCGGAACCGGGCACGCCGGTGACTGGTATTCCGGAGTCAGCGCTTTCCTCCCAGCGGGTGTTACCGGTCGGTTTAAGTCCCTGCGGGTTGGCAAAAGTCGTCAGCGCCACCTGGCCCAGGTTATTCGATTGCCCATTGGTGTAATTACCGGAAATGATGCCTTCGCTGCTGACATTGATGCCGGCAAGGCGGCCCGAGGTGTACCCGTCCTGCGACAGGGCATTGACCGAAAAATCAGCACCAAACTGCGTGCTGCCGCCGAAATCCAGTGCGATCGCCTGCGGCGTTGCCGCGCCACCGGCAAGATTGACCGTTGCCGAAACAGGCATGGCACTGGTCAGTACCCCGGCATTGTTGAAATTGAGATTGACCGGATTGCCGGCGCCGGCACCGAGGTTGACGTCGGTAAGCGCCGTGCCATCGACAGAACCGTGCAGCGCCCATTGTCCGGCAACCGCGGATTTGACGAAAAACAGCGTCATCACGTGCGAATTTCCCAGCGAGTCGTACACCGCCCCCGAGGTCGACTGTGTGTAACTCGTCGGATCCGCGGGGTTGAAAAGCGCCGCGGCAGGCGGCACGGCACGCGAATCAAGGTTGAGGTCGGCCATGAATTGTGAAGTCGGCGACGGCGCAAGCTGGGAAGCAGACAACTGCAGCGGCACCGGCGTGGACAGCACAATGTTGCCGCTGGCATCGGCAACATATCCGGTTACCGGCAAACCGTCACTGGTTACAACAAAACCGCTGTTGTCGACATGAAACTGTCCGTTACGGGTGTATGAAATCGTCCCGCCGTCACTGACGCGAAAAAAACCCTTGCCGTTGATTGCGAGGTCAAGCGCGTTGTTGGTCGCCGTCAGATTGCCCTGGGTAAACTGCTGTGCGACCGCGGCCACCCGGCTACCGAGTCCGATCTGGCTGCTGCCGCCGCCGCTCAGCGAAGCTGCGTACACATCGGCAAACTGTGCCCGCGAACCCTTGAAGCCCACGGTTGAAGCATTCGCCACGTTGTTGCCGATGATGTCCAGATCCGCCGCAGCGGAATTCAGCCCGCTCAATCCAGTTTGAAACGCCATGATGATCTCCCGGTTATCTGATGTTGCGAATTTGCTGCATGGTCAATTCACCGATGCCGTCAACGCTTACCCGCGCCCCGGCACTGCCCGGTATCACTCCCGATACGACGCCGGATGCCAGCGCTGACGCAGCAATGGTCTGCCCGCCGCGCGTCGCCGCCACCTGGAACGAATATGCACCCGGTGCCATTGCAGCTCCGGCATCATTGCGTCCGTCCCATTCGAAATCCGTCAATCCGGAGCTGCGCCGACCGAGCTCGATCTGCCGCACCACGTTGCCTGCAGTACCGCTGACCGTGACCTTGACACTGTCGGCAGCATCATTGAGCAGCAAGGTACCGCGGGCCGGAGCGCCGGCGACCAGCGCCAGGCGGTTGCCTTCGGCAAATACGGTACGACCAATCAGTCCCGCCGACTGCATCGACTGCCCGGCGAGCAGCGATGCCGACAGATCACCGATCGATGCATTGAGTTTCTCGATACCGTTGACGGTGTTGATCTGTGCCAGTTGCGAAGTGACCTGCGCGTTGTCGAGGGGATTGAGCGGATCCTGGTTTCTCATCTGCGCAACCAGCAGCTTGAGGAAGCGGTCGCCTATATCGGCATTCGCAGCAGAGCCCGCTGCCGCTCCCGGTGCTGCAACCTTTGTAATCTCCTGAATCGCATTCATGTCATCACCTCTTTCTCCTAGGAGCCCAGTTGCAGTGTTTTCAACAGCAGGGTTTTCGCGGTATTCATCACTTCGACGTTGTTCTGGTACGAACGCGAGGCCGAGATCATGTTGACCATTTCATCGACCACGTTCACGTTGGGCAGGCTGACGTAGCCCTGCGGATCGGCCATCGGATGTTTGGGATCATGCACCTTCTTCAGCGGAGACTGATCCTCGATCACTTCGCTCACTCGCACGCTGCTCGCCTCGCCACCTGCGACAGGCATGCTGATGAACACCACCTGCTTGGCCCGGTATGGCTTGCCATCGGGACCGCTGACGCTGTCGGCGTTGGCCAGGTTGCTGGCGACGGTATTGAGCCGTTGCGACTGCGCGGTCAGCGCGCCACCGGACACATTGAATATGTTGAATAGCGACATGGTCAGCCCTGGATCGCCGACAGCAGCGCCTTCAGCTGGCTGTTGATCATCATCAGATTCGCCTCATAATGAATCGCGTTCTGCGCGAACTGCGCGCGCTCAACATCCATGTCCACGGTATTGCCGTCGAGCGACGGCTGCACTTCGCTGCGATAAAGCGCCTTACCCGGCATGTTTGTTCCGTTCACTTGGGCACCCGGCAGATGCGCACTGCGGGTCTGCACAACTGCGGTGGCGGTGGCTGTTGCGCTGCCGGCGAGCATCGCTTGCAGCGCCTGGTGGAAATCGATGTCGCGCGCCTTGTAACCGGGCGTGTCGGCATTGGCGATGTTTGATGCCAGCAATTGCTGTCGCTGTGCGCGCAGGTTCAGCGCGTCAGTGTGGAACTTCAGCAGGGAATCGATCTGACTGGCCATGAATCATCCTGTTCTTGGTCCTGGTTACCTGAACACCGGAACACCGGACTCATGTTGTTCCGTGAACTGCCGTTAATTCCGCTGTCACGGTCAGTTGATGCTGCAGGTCTGCCGTTCAACGTGGACCGATCATATGCAGGCCTGCGCCCGGGCAATGCCTGGATTACGGCAGGAAAAACGCCGCTGTTCGCAGCTTGCTGCGTTGAAGTCAGGCGGCAGAATTCCGCTGACGCGCCGTATCAAGGCGATTTCACTGCAATACCGGAACAGGAAATCTGCGATGAAAAATTCGAAACTTTGCTTGCACTGGATCATCGGCATTCTCGCCGGATTGTTCGGCACGCTGTTGCACGCCCAGACCCCGCCACGCCAGGAGCACGCAGCGATTCATCGCGGGGTCGAGAATTATCTGCGTGCGCAAACTGCCGGATCCCCGCACCGGATCAGCCTTGCCATCACTCCGATCGATGCCCGGCTGAGCCTCGCCGCGTGTCCGGCGCTGGATTTTTTCATGCCCAGCGGTGCCCGCCTTTGGGGGCAAACCGCAGTCGGGGTTCGCTGCGCGACCGAGCCGTCGTGGAGCATATTCGTCACCGCCTACCTCACAGTGACCGGAAACTATCTGGTTGTGGCACGCACCGTTTCTCAGGGGCAGACGGTCGCCGAATCGGACCTCACTCTGCGCAGCGGAGATTTGACCCAGTTGCCGGCGAGTGTGCTGACGGAGTCTGCAGAAGCCTTGGGTAAAACAGTGGCGGTCACGCTCGCCGCAGGCCAGCCGCTTACCCGGGACATGCTGAGGGCGCCGCTGATCTTGCAGCAAGGCCAGAGTGTGCTCCTGCAATCATCCGGGTCCGGCTTCAAGGTCACGGCACAGGGCAAAGCCTTGAATAACGCCTACGAAGGCCAGGTCGCACAAGTCCGCACCGCATCCGGACTGACCGTCAGTGGAGTGGCGCGGCCCGGCGGTATCGTCGAAATCCGGCCACAATAAAAATATAAATAAAAACAATTACTTGTGATGACTCTTCGAATTCCGAAATTTTTTTCCATGAACCCTAAAGTTTGCAGATAAAGAGTCCGTTATTGCCTATAACGCGATAGCGTAAGGAAACGAGATCATGAAAATCGACAAGACAACGCCATCCTCAATCACTGGCCGACTGGTCCGGGATGACCCGGCGCTGCCAGTGCGGAAAGCTGCCGGTGACAGCCAGGCTGCGCCGTCGCGGGATCCGGTTCAACTCAGCACACTGTCGGCCCAGCTCCTGAGCATCCAGCGCGGCATCGACGACACTCCGGTGATCGACGCGGCACGGATTGCCGAACTGAAGGAAGCGATCAGCAGCGGTCATTTCAGGGTTGATGCCGACAAGGTTGCCGACCGCCTGCTGCAAACGGTGCAGGACCTGATCGCCGCACACCGCACTCAGAATTTCTGAGGCCGATGCAAGAGACTGCGCATCCCCTCGTCGCGGCAATCACTGCCGAAAGCGGGGTATTGCGCGCCTTTATCGAAGTGCTGCGCGAGGAACAGCAGTTGCTGCTCACGGGCGGCACCGAGCTGATTGCCAAGTTTGCGGAAACAAAATCACGGCTGGTTCTTGAACTCACCAGGTTTAACGATGCACGCATGCATAAGTTGCGTCAGCGCGGCTTCAGCGCGGATCGTCGCGGCATGGAACAACTATTGAATGCCGAATCCCCGGCCGACGCGCGAATCACCGGACTGTGGCAACTGTTCCTGCAATTGGCAGCCTCCGCCGACCAGCTGAATACCACAAACGGCCTGCTGATCGGTGCGCGCATGAGCTACACACAGCGTGCCCTGCACACCCTCTTTTCAGCAGCGCGCCTTCCCGCCGCATATGCCGCTGACGGCAGCACCATCCGTTTTCGCACAGCCCACCAGATCGCCACTGCCTGACTGGCAGGCTGCAAGGATCCGCGCCGCCCGCAAAAAGGACTGCGGATCCGGCATAAAAAATTGTCAGTCAGGATTCCAACACGAGACCCGGGACAGCAAAGCCCGCACCGTAACCGGCCCGGCCGTCCTGCTCCCGGGCAAGCTCAGTGCCCGCCGCCGAGACGCGCCCGGAGACGGGCAATGGCCTGGGTATGCATCTGGCACACGCGTGATTCGGTCACACCCAGTACTTCGCCGATTTCACGCATGTTCAGTTCGTGCTCGTAATACAGCCCCATCATCTTTTTCTCGCGATCAGGCAGGTCATCGATCGCCTTCAGCAACACCTTGCGCTCATCGTCGCCGAGCAGCGCTTGCAGTGGATCAGGACGCTCATCGGCGCAAAACGACTCTACTGCATTTTCGTCTCCAAGCCCCTTCAGGTCTTCACTGGATACCAGTTGATAGCCTCGTGCGTCAAGCAGCAGTTGCTGATACTCTTCGAGGGGTATATTTAGGGCTTCGGCAAGCTCCTGCTCCAGCGGGGGGCGACCGTAACGCTGTTCAAGCTTGCTGATCATCGATTCGACCTGGCGCAGGCTCTTGCGCAGGTTTCTCGGCAACCAGTCGGATTGCCGCAGGCTGTCGAGCATGGCACCGCGTATGCGCTGCACCGCGTAAGTCTCGAACTGTGCGCCATAGGTGTTCTTGAAGCGTTTGGCCGCATCAAGAAGCCCCATCATGCCGGACTGGATGACATCGTCCAGCTCAACACTGGCCGGCAGCGATACCATCATGTGCAGTGCGATGCGCTTCACCAATGGTGCGAACTGGGCGACACACAGATCGACCTGGGTTTCGTAAGTGACTATATCGTTCATCTCAGGCTCCGGCGATTGCGGGTACTGGTACGGGTGCGCATCCGGCCGGCAGATACTGGCGGACGCGGTCTGGAAATCCGGTGCCGGCGTGCACACCTGGCCAGCAGGCCATGGCATCGGCGATGCCGCGCAGACGCACTGCGGCGGGTGCGGCAGGCGACTCCTCCACCACCAGTCGACCACAGAGACCGGCCGCGTGCAGCCGCCGATCCAGCGGCACGCAACCCAGCGACTCCACCGGGATTCGCAGCCGGGTGTGGATGGCCTGCGTCAGGTTCTCAAGCATGATGCCCGCCCGGCGCCCATCGCCCACCCGGTTAAGCAGGGTATGAAAACGCGACTGCCGATTGCGCAGACAAAGGTTTTTCGATAAGGCGTAGGAAGCCGTCAATGCGGTGGCGTCAGGAACGGCAATCACGATGATGTCCTGCGCACGGCCGTGAAAAATTCCGGTGTCTCCGGAACAACCGGTTGGCGTATCAATCAATGTCAGGTCGCACCGGTTTTCCATGCGCCGGATTTCCGCAGTCGCTCCGACACGCACCGCAGGCGGCAGTTGCGGCCATGCCTGTATCAGCGGCGCCAGTGTCAGCAGCAAGTGGCCGTTCCTGCTCCGTGTCAGCATCGCTTCGAGCGCGCCTTCGTGCCACGCCGTCGTCCGGTCGCCGACCCATCGACCTCGTCCGGCATCTGCGCCGTCGATGCCGGGAAGCGGATTCTCGTCGATCAGCAGGACCTTGCGTCCGCGTCGCGCAAGAACCCCCGCGAGATTCAGTGCAATGCTGGTCTTGCCGACGCGTGCCGATCCCGATACCAGCATCACCACACGGGTCTTCGCGCCTTCGAGCATGCGCCGCAGGCCGTCAGCCTGATCACCACGAAGTTCAGCCATAAGCACCGCCGATTGCCAGTGACAGTTCTTCATCCCTCAAGCCATGCGTATCCTCCACGTTCGCGGCGCGCAGCGCACGATCCACCAGGTAATCCGGGTTTGGCAGATGGATGTCTTCCGGCACGTTCTGGCCGTTGGTCACGTAATGCAGTGTAAGGCGGTGGCGTAGCGCGCAGTCGAGAACCGCGGCCAGATTGGCAGACTCGTCGAGTTTTGTGACCACGCTGCCGTGCAGTCCGCCCCTGGCATAGGTGGATACAACTTCGTCCAGGGTGGCGCCGTTTGCTGTGGCGTTCAACAGCAGCAACCGGCGCAGCTGCGACCCGCAGGCGGCAAGCATCGCACTCTGCTCGCCCACCAGCCGGTCGCGCTGGCTCATGCCCACGGTATCGATGAGCACTGTTTTCTTTGCCTGCAGCCGGTCAATGGTTGCCACCAGTTCTCCGGTATCTTTCACCGCATGAACCGGTACGCCGAGTATCTTGCCGTAGACACGCAATTGATCGTGCGCGGCAATCCTGTAACTGTCGGTCGTGATCAGGCCAACACTGGCCGCACCATAACGCACGACACAGCGTGCCGCGAGTTTGGCGATGGTCGTGGTCTTGCCCACGCCGGTGGGCCCGATCAGTGCATACACGCCGCCCGCCGTAACCAGAGACTCTTCGCCAAGCACGCGCAGTCTGCGACCGATTTCCCCGGCCACGACCTTGCGTGCATCTGCAGCGACAGCGCGTTCCGGAACCGGTGCAACCAGTTCACGCGCAAGCACAGGCGTGAACCCCGCGCCGAGCAGCACCTGCATCATTGCAGCACGTGCGGGCGCGCCCTGCTTCATCCCGGCCCATGCCATTCCAGACAGCTCGCGCTGCAACAGGGCTTTCATCGCCGACATCTCGTTCATCAGATTCTGCACGATGTGGTCGGTACCGCTGGCGGTGACGGCGCCGTTTGCAGGAGCGGTCGATTGGCCGGCAACGACAGGATTGGCGTTGAAGACAGGTCTGGGGCTGGCTGCGGAGGCCTGCTGCGGCGCTGTGACCTTGTTCCAGGTCGTCGAAGACATGGCCGTGAGTTCGATGCCGCCTTCGAACGGCCGATTGCTGAGGATCAGCGCATCGGGACCAAAAGCTTCCTTGACCTTGTGCAGCACTTCACGCGAGGTCTTACCGACAAATTTCATCGAAGTCATGACTTTCTCCCGATTACCGAGGTGACTTTGACCGAACGCGCATCAGGCACCTCTGCATGAGCCAATACCGAAAAGCGCGGTATCCCGCGACGCAGGAAACGCGACAGCAGCGGGCGCAACACTCCCGAGACCAGCAGTACCGCAGGTTGCCCCAGCTGTTCCTGCTGCTGTGCCGCCTGCCGTGCCTCCCTTATCAGGGTGTCGGCCAGATCCGGTTCAAATACGAGACCGTCAGCCGTACCCGCCTGGATGCTCTGCGTCAGCAGGCGCTCCAGTTCCGGATCCAGCGCGATGACTTGCAGATCTGTCTTGCCCGGGAACAACTGCTGGACGATGGCGCGGCTCAACGCATTCCGCACCAGTGCAGTGAGTTCGCCGGCATCCTGAGTGCGCGTCGCATGCGCCGCCAATACTTCGACGATGGTGCGCATGTCGCGGATGTGCACCCCCTCCTCGAGCAGGTTCTGCAGGATGCGCTGCAGGGTGACCATGGGCAGCAGCTTGGGAATCACGTCATCGACCAGCTTCGGCGTATCGCGGGACAGATGATCAATCAGTTGCTGCAGTTCCTGGCGGCCGAGAAGATCGGCGGCGTTGGCGTGAATCAATTGACTGATGTGCGTGGCGACCATGGTTCCCGCGTCGACCACGGTATAACCCTGCTGCTGTGCGTGGTCGCGCTGGCTCGCATCTATCCACACGGCAGGCAGGCCGAACGCCGGATCCTGGCTGGCCATCCCCGCGACCGGCGCGGTGATCCGCCCTGGATTGATGGCGAGGAACTGTCCAGGCTGGGCCTCGTGCAAGCCGATCTCCACACCCTTGAGGGTGATGCGGTAGACGTTGGGCCTCAGATCCAGGTTGTCGCTGATATGGATGACCGGTGGCAGGAATCCCACATCCTGCGCAAATTTCTTTCGTACCGCCTTGATTCGACGCAATAACTCTCCGTCCTGCCCCTTATCCACCAGGGGAATCAGGCGAAATCCAACCTCCAGTCCCAGGGTATCGACCGGTGTGACGTCGTTCCAGCTCACGTCATGGGTTTCAGGTGCCGCCTCAGTCATGACCGGACTGCCGGCATCCTCCTGCATTCCGAGGTTGCGCTTGTGGATGAAATGGGCGCCGGCGCCAAGTCCGGCAGCAAGTGCCAGGAAGGCGATGTGCGGCATGCCGGGGATCAGACCCATCAAACCGATGATCGCACTGGTGATCACCAGTGCCTGCGGCTTAGCGAAAAGCTGGCTCATCATCTGCTGTCCGCTGTTCTGCTCGGTCCCCACGCGGCTCACGACCAGGCCGGCGGCGGTGGATATGACCAGCGCCGGAATCTGCGCGACGAGACCATCACCGATCGTCAGCAGCGTATAGATCTTTGCGGCTTCAGCTACATTCATGTCGTGCTGCAACACCCCGACGATCAGGCCGCCGATGATATTGATCAGCAGGATCAGGATGCCGGCAATCGCATCGCCGCGGACGAACTTGCTGGCACCGTCCATCGATCCGAAAAAGTCTGCTTCCTGGGCAATTTCCGCACGACGCCGGCGCGCATCTTCTTCGCCGATCAGGCCTGCATTGAGATCGGCATCAATGGCCATCTGCTTGCCGGGCATGGCGTCCAGCGTAAACCGCGCACCGACCTCGGCAATGCGTCCCGCCCCCTTGGTGATGACGACGAAATTGATCACCACCATGATCACGAACACCACGAGACCCACGGCGTAGTTGTCGCCGACCAGGAAATGACCAAACGACTCAATGACCGCCCCGGCAGCACCCGGACCGGTGTGGCCTTCGAGGAGCACGACCCTGGTCGAAGCGATATTGAGGGAAAGCCGCAGCAGAGTGGTCACCAGCAGGATGGTCGGAAATACCAGGAAGTCCAGCGTCCTCACGATATTCAGCGCGACCAGCAGCACAATGATCGAAAAGGCAATGTTGAAAGTGAACAGAAAATCCAGAACCAGCGGCGGCAATGGCAGCACCATCATCGCCAGCAGCATGACGATGAACAGCGGCGGCATGCCTCCGCGCAGGAGTTCAGTCACCGAAGTGCGGGGAAGGTTAAAAGTACCGATCATTGCCCGGTTCCCTGCGGATCAAAGCCCTGCGGCACGGCAACTTCGGCCAATTCCAGCGGCATCGCCCCGCCGAATTCCCGGTGTATCCGCAGCTGGAATACGTACGCCAGCACCTGCGCTACCGCGGAATAAAGTTTTTCCGGAATTTCCGCACCGACTTCTGCATGGTGATAGATCGCCCGCGCCAATGCCGGGGCCTCGAGCACCGGAACATCGTGCGATTGCCCAATTTCGCGGATTTTTGCCGCCAGCAGATCCGCTCCCTTGGCCACCACGCGCGGCGCATGCATTTTGCTGTCTTCGTACAGGAGGGCGACCGCATAATGGGTAGGATTGGTGACGATGACGGAAGCTTTAGGAACCTCGGCCATCATGCGCCGCTGCGCCATGGCCCGCTGCTGGTTGCGGATGGCCGCCTTGATCTGCGGGTCACCTTCGTCTTCCCGGTGCTCCCGGCGCAACTCCTCCTTTGTCATCTTCAGCTGGTTGCCGTGATTCCAGATCTGGAACGGCACATCGACCGCAGCAACAAGTGCCATCACCGAGGCCAGAATCAGAAAACACGAACCCGCAATCCAGGCCATGCGCGACACGCCGGCGTCGACAGGCAGCAGCGACAACTGCTGTAACGGCTCCTGGAACTTCCACAGCAGCATTGCACCCACGGTGGTGATCAGCAGCGCTTTAATCAGCGCTTTGCCCAGGTCTGCCAGGCCATGCCACGAGAAAATGCGGCCAAAGCCCGACAGTGGATTGATTCGTTGCAGGTCGAAACGCAGCGCGTTTGCGCTGAACAGCCAGCCGCTGAGGAGTTGTGGCACCAGCAACGCGGTGAGCAGCAACAGCAGCAGCATTGGTGCCGTCAGCAATACTGCATCAATCGAGAGTTCGTAGAGCATGCGCCCCATAACCCCGGTATCGGACAGCACTTCGGCATCGATGACCAGGCCGCGACGCAGCAGAACCGACAGTTCCGAAAAGAGATGTTTGCCGTAGAACCACATACCGACAGCACCCGCGATGAGCATACCGAAAGTGCTCAACTCCTGGGAGCGCGCCACGTTGCCCTCCCCACGCGCCTGCTCAAGGCGTCGCGGAGAAGCAGATTCGGTGCGTTCGGCGTCGCTTTCTTCAGCCATGTCAGTTCATCACATTCATGGCCAAGTATCTACCGCATGCAGTGCCGTTCAGGCTTTAAACAGGCCGGGAATAGACGTGCTGTTCACGCACTTTGCACGATCCTGTTACTTCGCAGCACTCAGGTTTTCGACTCGTCCGCGGTAGGCGAAGACTCTGCCAGGCCGCGCCACGACTGCATGTCGCCGGCACTCGCGGCTACATTCAGCACGTGCTGGCGGACTTCATCAGGCCCAATTCCGAGCCACGCCCCGATCCTGGAAAAATCGCTGTTCAGTACGGCCGTGTCCAATCCCGGCGCATAGTGGCTGGCGACCGCAACCGCATGCCTGACATTGAGCACGCGCGAGTTTCCGGCGTGCTGAGGGTCCAGCAACATGCGCAGCAACACCGGCAGTTGCCAGGCCTTGATCAGGCCGCTTTGCAGATCGGGCAGCGGAAATCCAGACACTGTCTGCCGGGCTAAGTCTGGGCATGACGCCGGATTGTCCGCCGGCATGCACTCAACTGGCGCAATTTGCATCGAGGCGTGGCACCAAAGCAACATTTCCGCAAGATCATGCAACAGGGCTGCGACCATCACCTCTTCGGGATCGACGTCCTTGCGCAACCGCGCCCAGTCCCGCGCACACAGTGCGGCAAAGCGCGACCGCTTGATCACCGCGTACAGTCCATCAAGCGCACCGGCGCATCCGGCCAGGGTGTCCTCTACTGTCGCCAATCCCTGGAATTTTTCATGGAACGGCGAGATGCCCAGCATCATGACTGCATGCGTCACCGTAGTGATATCGGTGCTGCGGCGCCGTCCGCGGTGTTCCTGTACATAACGCAGCACATTGACGGTGAGCAGGGGATCGTGGAGCACCACATCGGCAATCGTCTGCGGCGACTCATCAGCGTCGAGACCGAGTTTCCCCAATTCCAGCATACTGTGTGCGAGCACCGGCAATTCCATGCCGGCCAGCATCTGCACCCAGGTCGAGCCGCCGGCTTGCGGCTGCGTCACATGCGCCATACGTAAAGGGTCGATCGCACACCATCACCGACGGCGTAGGTCCGTTCGGGAAGGACACCGGGAATCGGGAATCCGTTGCTGATGAGCAGGCTTCCAGGGCGCATTTCCCGGCGTGCTTTTTCCCAAAGCCGGATCATTGGCACCGGCGAAAGGTAGGCATACACCACGTCATAGGCGGAAAAATCGGTGCGCCAGAAATCACCCCATTGCACCGAGACCGCTTCCTCGCGCGCAGACCGCCAACGGCTAAGCAGATAAAGCAGCGGCGCCACTTCGATACCCGTAAACCGGCCATCGGGCCGGCTTCTCGCGAGATCAAGCAAAAAATGCCCTGCGCCGCAGCCGAGGTCGATAAACCTGAATTTGGCATTCCCGGGCAGCAGGCAGCGCACGATATCGGCTGCACGGGTGCTGGAAGGAAACATCGGCACCTGCTGCAGCCAAGCCGCGCCATTGGCGACAAGAAGCAGGCAGAACAAGCCCAGGAACAACAGCGGTGGCACGCTGGAATCAATTGACATGACCAGCAGCGGAAGAAATAGCAGATTTATCGGGAGCCACCACCACGCAAGTCCGGCAGCAAACCCGAGGACAGCCGCACACGCACCCTCGATACCTGCCCATGCCACAAGCGCATGCGGCATCAGTCCGGCCTGTGCTACCGCACCGCAACCGGCAATACAGACAAGATGAGTCGCCGCTGCACGCCACAACGGCGACCGCAGGTTCCGGCTACCCGATTCTTCAGCGTATTGCGGCATTCAGATCAGAACGGGACGGTGCGTTCCCCTTGCCGATATTGACGGTGCCACCGCTGCCGGTCATCGATTCTTCCGCCTGCGCGGTAAGGACAATTATGGCGATACGGCGATTTGAAGGACTGTGGGCATCCGCAGGGTCAAACAACACCACGGATGCCATGCCCACGACGCGCTTTATTTTTCCGTTCTCGATGCCGCCTTCGATCAGCACCCTGCGCGACGCGTTCGCACGGTCGGCCGACAATTCCCAGTTGCTGTAACCCCGGTCGCCAGAACCGTACGGTTTGGCATCCGTGTGCCCGGTCAGGGTCAGTCCGTTGGGTACTGCGTTCAGAGGTTCGCAAAGTGCCAGCAGGATCTCCCGTGCATAGGGTTTGAGTTGGGCGCTGCCGAGGTCAAACATCGGGCGATTCTGCTCGTCGACAATCTGGATGCGCAGACCTTCGTTGATAATGTCAATCAGCAGCTGATTCTTGTATTGCCGCAGGATTGGAGTTGCTGTGATGACTTCGTTGAGACGTGTTTTCAATGCCTTCAGGCGTGCCATGTCATGGCGCGTCACTTCGATTTTTGCCTCCTTGAGGTTCGGCTTGCGCTTGTGTTCGGGCATTTCACCCCGTCGCATCTGCAGGTCATCGCTGCGGGTGAGGTCGCGCCCGCCGGCCATAATCGGACTCGAACTGTCGCCGCTGCCGCTGCCGCCAAAAAACGAAACTTTCAGCGGTGTCTGGAAATAGTCGGCAATACCCTGCAGATCACCCTTGGTGGTTGATCCAAGCAGCCACATCAACAGGAAAAAAGCCATCATGGCGGTCACGAAGTCCGCGTAAGCGATTTTCCACGCGCCACCGTGATGCCCGCCCGCCTTCTTCTTTATGCGCTTGATGACTATCGGGCGCTGGGTATCGTCAGCCATGCCTTTGGATTCCTGTCAGGACCATCGCCGGTGCGGATTTCACTTCTTCTGCTTGACGTGTTTTTCAAGCTCGGAGAACGACGGCCGTTCGGTCGAATACAGCACTTTGCGCCCGAATTCAACGGCCAGCGCCGGCGAATAGCCGTTAAGGCTGGCAAGCAGGGTTACCTTGATGCATTCGAGCATCTTGGTGGATTCGTCGAGCTTCTGTTCGAGCGCGGTAGCCAGCGGCCCGATAAAGCCGTAGGCAAGCAGGATTCCGAGGAACGTTCCGACCAGTGCGTTCGCAATGAGCAAACCCAGTTCCGCTGGAGGCAGACCGACTGAAGCCATGGTATGCACGACACCCATCACCGCGGCAACGATGCCGAATGCGGGCATGGCATCTCCGAGTTTGGCAATGCAGTGTGCTGGCAATTCCCCCTCGTGGTGATGTGTGCCGATCTCGTTGTCCATCAGGTTCTCGATCTCGAACGCATTGAGGTTGCCGCCGACCATCAGTCGCAGGTAGTCGGTAATGAACTCCAGCACGTGGTGGTCGTTCAGCAGACGCGGGTAACGCGCGAAAAGCGGACTCTTCTCGGGGTTTTCGACATCATCCTCGATGGTCATCAGCCCCTCCTTCCGAACCTTGGCAAGGATGTCGTACAACAACGCCATCAGATCCATGTAGCTGGACTTGGAGTAATGCGAGCCCTTGAGCACACTTGGCAGTGCCTTGATCGTCGCCTTGATGGCCTTGCCAGTGTTGCCGGCCAGGAAGGCACCCACCGCGGCACCGCCGATCATCAGCAGTTCCACCGGCTGCAACAGGGCGGAGAGGTGTCCGCCGGCGAGCACAAATCCGCCGAACACCGACCCCAGGACAACAATATATCCAACAATAACAAGCACTTACTATCACTCCCGGAAGACCTGCAGCAGCTGTTGCCGTAAATCCGACGCAGTCGGTCCGCGCATCAGAAAGTCGATCCAGCGTAGCAGTGCGATTTACCCGTTGAACGAGGGATTAGGGAGCTAAACCACCTCTTTATCGAAAACGGCTCAGACAACCGCGTGACGCAACCGCGAACGACGACGCGGAATTGTGGTTGCCTGCGCCACGACGGAGTCGAGCGGAAGCGCAGGAACGATTGCTTCTGCGTCCGGCATTCCTGCCCGACTCTCCCGCTCCGCCCTCGCCTTGTTGGTTTGTCCCGCACGCGACGGCATGTTGCACATGCCGCAGACGTAGGTGTTGTGCAGGTCCATCTTGTGCACGATGAACTGCCCGCCGCACTCAGTACAGGGGATCGTGGTCAGGATTTTTGCATCAATGAAACGCATCAGACTCCATGCACGTGTCAGACTCAGCACGCACTCCGTGTCATGAATCCTTACATGCTCCAGATACAGTTTGTACGCCCTGATCAAGGCCTCGATTCCATCAACGCCCGCATGTTTGCCTAGATAATGATAAATATCGATAAACAACGACGAGTGTATGTTGGGCCTCCAACAGGTAAACCACTCCGTCGAATACGGCAGCATGCCCTTCGGCGGAGACTTGCCGACGATTTCTTTGTAAAGCTTGAGCAGGCGCTCGCGGCTGAGGCTGGTTTCCGCCTCCAGCACCGCCAGACGCGCGCCTAGCCGGATCAGTTCGGCCGCCAAGTCGATCTGTCTTGCTTCTGCGATAACGCTTTTATTGCGCATGATGACCGCTCCCGTCTGTTGACTTTCGATGGAATCAGGCCAGCCCGGCGGCGGGCTGTCCCGCGATCAGCAGCGCCGCGTGAGATTGCGTCATCGCTTTCTCCCGTCCGTGATCGGTAAGCAGACCGAAAATCATCTGATCATCAAAGCGAAAACGGCAAAGCAGCATGTTGGTTGCTGCCATTTTCAAAATTTGGGCGGGTGATAAACGCTCCAGAATCTGTGCGCTGTCAACACCGATGCCAAGACGGAAAGTCGCAGTCGCCTGGTCCTTCCTGATCATCTGTTGCGCGAGCAGCAGGTAAGTGAGATTGGTTTCCCGGATCTCGTACATCAGTTCATCTTGAGTCATTGTCAATTCCCCTGTGAGTCTCTGTTGGTAAATCAAGGCATTCTTTTTTTTGAACAGCGATGCCATTTTGTGACATTGAAATTCCGGGATCATCAGAAAAGCACCCTGCCGGGGAACATGTTTTTGGAATATTTTTTGTAGGTGTTATTCCTACACTGATCTGTGCAGCAGTGACGTTGAATTGTCACAAAAATCAAAGGGTTCCTTGCAAAACTCTTTAATTTGACTGGTCAGGGCGAGAGAATTTGAAACTCCGACCACCTGCAACTCGCAACGACACCGCCATCAGCGCATGGCCGTAGTTCTGGCGGGTGCCAGTGTAGTGCTTCGTTCTGTTTGGAACTTGAGCGAGAATTTGCACGAATGACCTTGGCAAGGATGTCATGGGTGTTGACGCTGGCCTCGAATTGACCACCAGTGCCGGCTGAAATCTGACCAGGAACAACGGACTGCTATGCCAGGACTGGCGGCCTTCCACGAACTGATGTGCTGGTCAATTCTGGATCGGCGCATTGCGGGGAAAGCGATCAGTTTGAGGCGGCGGCAACAGCCTATGGTGAGCCATCGGACCAGCCCCTATTCCACCAGCGACATGTACGACACTGGCCGGGACCGGGACCGCCGCGGGTATCGGTAGCCCCTCAATAACCCGCTTGACATTGTTATGTCAGACATTACAATCCATGTAATGTTAAGCATGGCACACAGCCAGTGATCCGCGGATTCCGGCACAAAGGACTCGAGCGGTTCTTCACGAAAAGCGACCGCAGTCGGATCAATGCCAAGCAAGCGGCACGCATACAGCGGCTGCTCGATCGGCTCGATGCCGCGACAAAACCCGACGACATGAATCTGCCGGGCTATGGTTTTCACGGGCTGAAAGGCGACCGCGCCGGGTCCTTTGCGGTGTCGGTGTCAGGCAACTGGCGCATTGTCTTCCGATTTTCGGATGGTGATGTTCTTGATGTGAACTTGGAGGATTACCACTGATGAAGTCCATGCGAGACCCGAAGCGTAAACCCACCCACCCTGGAGAGATCCTGCGCTTGGACATGCTGCCGGCGCTGGAAATGACGCAGACCGAATTCGCGGAACGCTTGGGGGTGAGCCGCTTGAGCGTATCCGAGCTGCTGCATGCCAAGCGCGCGCTATCCCCCGATATGGCGATGCGGATTGCTCGCCTGACCAACACGACCCCTGAAAGCTGGCTGCGGATGCAGGAAGCGCTTCACCTGTGGGGCCTGGAGAAGAATCCGAAACGGTATCGGCATATCGAGCCGGTCACCGCCATGGAAGTGCAGTAAAACCGGCCCGGCCGGATGCCGGGAAGCGCCGGATCAGCCACCCCCTGACGGTGTTGCGTGCCAAACCCGTACGCTTTGCGATCTCACTGATCGAAAGCTTGTCGCGCATCTTCATGCGCCTAACCCTGCCCAACATGTCCATGGTGATCACCTCGGTTCCCTGCTTAAAAGTTAGCTACAAGGGAGAGCGACTCCGCTGCATGAACAACGGCGCTTGGCAGGGCGCACGCAAGCGGGCTGCAACAAAGTATCTGGAACGCTTTGGGAGGCAGGCACCATGGGGATTCGAGCATCTGCGTATTCACGACCTGAAGCATACCTTCGGGCGACGGTTGCGCGCGGCACGAGTACCCTTCGAAACACGTCAGGTGCTTCTCGGCCACAAGAACGGCAGTATCACCACGCACTACAGTGGCGCGGAAATCGGGGAATTAATCGAGGGGGTAAACCGGATCGATGCGTCACGATCGACTCCGGTGCTGACCACCTTGCGCGTTGCGTACGTTGCACCCGTTGCACCCGTTTCCGGGGGTTCTGCAATGGTAAAAGCGTTGCAAAGCGTTGCAGAGAAAAAACTCAGGCCACCGGAAAGTGGCCTAAGTCTTTGATTTACTGGCGCGGCCGGAGGGATTCGAACCCCCTACCCCTTGGTTCGTAGCCAAGTACTCTATCCAGATGAGCTACGGCCGCTCAAGGGGGCGGATTATAGCAAAAACCCCTGCGCCGTCACGCTCAATATGCACGGACTGCAACGCACCCGGCCACTGGCCCCGCTGTCGCGCTTTAGGTAGCATGCAGGCCTCAAACTGGAATCGAGCATCCGCATGAAAGTCGGCGTGGCAGGCATCGGCAGGATGGGCGCGGCGATCACGGAACGGCTGTTGAAACACGGCCACCAGGTCACGGTATGGAATCGCACCCCGGCCAAAGCACAGGCGCTGGCGCAACACGGCGCAGCAGTCGCAGTCACCCCTGCGGAACTGGCGGCCGCTGCCGACATCATCCTGTCGATCCTGACCGATGCTGGCGCCATAGCCGCGGCCTACGACGGTCCCGCAGGCCTGCTGTCCGGCAACGTGACCGGCAAACTGTTCGTGGAAATGAGCACCGTGCGCCCGGACACCCAGCGCGCACTGAACAATCGCATCAAGGCCAAAGCTGCCGCGATGATCGACTGCCCGGTTGGCGGCACCACCGGCCCGGCGCGCGACGGCAAGCTGCTGGGATTTGTCGGTGGCGACGCAACCGACCTCGCACGTGCCCGACCGGTGCTCGAACAACTGTGCCGTCGTATTGAACATGTCGGCCCCGTCGGCGCCGGTGCCAGCCTGAAACTGGCGATCAACCTGCCGCTGCTGGTCTACTGGCAGGCCTTCGGCGAAGCGCTGGCGCTGTGTCAGCCGCTGGGACTCGACCCGGCGCGCCTGGTCGATATTTTTGCCGATACCTCCGGCGGCCCCAACATGCTGAAAACCCGCGGCCCGATGATCGCCGAAGCCCTGAACGGCAAGACCCCGGCCAATGTCACCTTCAACATCGACTCGATCCGCAAGGACCTCGCGACGATGATCGAGGAAGCGCGGACCCTCGGTTATGAATTGCCCGTCGCCGCTCGTGCGCTGGAATGTTTTGACGGCGTCGCGCGTGAAGGTATGGGCGACGGCGACGCCGTGATGCTGCCGGTCAGCTGGCTAAAAAACAAACAGTAAAGCAGTTCCAGGCCACAGCCCTAATCGGCTTTCATTTTGCGTTCGTTGATCACGCGCGCAAATTTCTTCAACTCGCTGTCGAGGAATGCTCCCAGTTGCTCGGGCGTGCTGCCGACGGCATCGATGCCTTCATCCGCAAACCGGCGTGACAGTTCCGGCGAAGCAACAGCCCTGGTGAAATGCTGGTTGAGCACGGCGGTGATTTCTCGTGGCGTGCCCTTGGGCGCCGCCAGCGCAAACCAGGCGCTGAACTCATAACCGGGCAATACATTCGCAATCGGCGGCACCCCGGGCAGCGCCAGGCTCTCTTTGCGGCTGGTCACACCCAGCGCGCGCAGCCGGCCGGATTTCACGAATCCGGTCGCTCCGGCGATCCCTGAAAACGAAACCCCGACTTCGCCGCTGATGGCCGCGGTCAGCGCCGGTCCGCCGCCCTTGTATTGCACGACGGCGATTTCGGTCTTCGCCAGGTAATTGAACAGTTCGCCGGCGATGTGAGGATTGGTGCCGGTGCCCGCGCCACCGTAATTCAGCGTGCCGGGACGTGCCTTGGCCAAGGCGATCAGTTCTTTCACCGAACGCACCGGCACCGAGGGATGGACGCTGACAAACGATGGCGTCGATGCCAGCAGCGAAATCGGCGCGAAGTCGGTCAGAGCGTCGTACGGCACCTTGTTGAACATCAGCGTGTTGGTGACCAGCGGCGTGGTATTAATCAACAGCGTATAGCCGTCGGGCTTGGATTGCGCGACAAAACCGGTACCGATGATGCCGGATGCACCGACGCGGTTTTCCATGACGATCTGCTGGCCGATAGTCTGCGTGGCAATCGGCCCCACCAGGCGCGCCACCACGTCCACAGTGCCACCCGGGGGAAACGGAATAATCATGCGTATTGGACGTTCCGGATATTTTCCGCTTTGGGCGTAAGCGGGTTGAACGGCCACTGCGCCAAGCAGCAGTAATGCTGCGCATTGTTTGAAACTCATGAAACTCCTCCTGCTGTTTTTGGGTGCGGCCTTGATGCGCCGTTTCTTTTTGCTGCGTCCAGCGCCGTGTGCAGGCGGACGCTTGCAATCATAACCGGGGACCTCAGAGATTTTCCCAGGCTCAGTGTGCCTATATTAAATATCCATTTAAAATCAAGTATTTATAATCAAACACAACATCAGGCCCACAAATAAAAACGGGGCACCAGGCCCCGTTTCATGTGTGGCGGAGAGAGAGGGATTCGAACCCTCGATAGGATTTTGTCCTATACGCCCTTAGCAGGGGCGCGCCTTCGACCACTCGGCCATCTCTCCAGATTCATTTCTAACGCTTGATCTGTTTCGCTTACACCATCTCATCTGCCACGGTGGCCTTGGCGCTCTGCGCCGAATGTTACGACGCCTATCGCCGTGACCACCCTACTGTTGCGATTACAATTTTGGGCGAGGATAACACAGCCCTCCCCGCTTTCCGCCTTGTTCAGGGCGCCTGATCCAGCGCAAACGCCTTGTGCAGCACCCGCACTGCGAGCTCGGTGTATTTCTCGTCAATCACCACCGAAACCTTGATTTCGGAGGTCGAAATCATTTCGATGTTGATGCCTTCTTCGGCCAGCGTGCGGAACATGGTGCTGGCGATGCCAGCGTGGGAGCGCATGCCGACGCCGACCACCGAGACCTTGGCAATCCTGTCGCCGCTCTGGATGCCGCGCGCCTTGGTGTGCGTGATTACCGGCTTCAGCACGGTTAGCGCTTTCTGATAGTCGTTGCGATGCACCGTGAACGAAAAATCGGTGAGCCCGTCGTGGCCGACGTTCTGCACGATCATGTCGACGTCGATGTTGGCGTCGCCGATCGGCCCGAGGATCTGGTAGGCGATGCCCGGACGATCAGGCACGCCGAGCACGGTGATCTTCGCCTCGTCGCGGTTAAACGCGATGCCTGAAATGACGGCTTTTTCCATGTCCTTGTCTTCCTCAAATGTAATCAGCGTGCCTTCGCCTTCATCTTCAAAGCTGGAGAGCACGCGCAAACGCACTTTGTACTTGCCGGCGAATTCGACCGAGCGAATCTGCAGCACCTTGGAGCCGAGGCTTGCCATTTCGAGCATTTCCTCGAAGGTAATGGTTTTCAGGCGGCGCGCCTCCGGCACGATGCGCGGGTCGGTGGTGTAGACACCATCGACGTCGGTATAGATCTGGCACTCATCAGCCTTCAGTGCCGCAGCCAGTGCGACACCCGTGGTATCCGAACCGCCGCGGCCCAGCGTGGTGATGTTGCCGGCCTCGTCGACGCCCTGGAACCCGGCAACAACCACAACATAGCCGGCCTTCAGGTCGGCGCGCATGTTCTGCTCATCGATGCTGACGATGCGCGCCTTGGTATGGGCATTGTCGGTGAGGATCCTGACCTGGGCACCGGTGTAGCTGCGCGCCTTGAGGCCGATTTCGATCAGCGCCATCGACAGCAGCGCAATCGTCACCTGCTCGCCGGTGGAAACCACGACGTCAAATTCCCGCGGATCAGGATGGGCCTGGATTTCCTTGGCCAATGCAATCAGCCGGTTGGTTTCGCCAGACATCGCGGACACGACAACAACAACGTCATGCCCCTGCGCTTTCCAGCGCGCAACACGTTTGGCGACATTTTTGATGCGTTCGGGGCTGCCGACCGAGGTGCCACCGTATTTCTGGACTATCAACGCCATGATGGCTGGGTCTCTGGATGAACCAAAAAGGGGCATATTTTATTGGATTTTCCGGCGAAAAACGAGGTTTTGCCGAGGATTTTGTTGCCGAGGATTTACGCGGCACAACTTCCATTCAGTTCCGGAACCATTGCGCGCGGCGGGACTCCTATTCGCAGCACAGGAGGAAATCACGTTGAAAAAGCCGGCAAAATCCCAAGCAAGTCCCGACCATCCCCGCGAAATCCGCCGCAAGCGCGGCCTCAACCAGCAGCAGTTCTGGCCGTTGATCGGCGTCACCCAGAGCGGTGGCTCACGTTATGAGTCCGGCCGTCGCATGCCTAAACCGGTTCGCGAGCTGTTGCGCATCGTGCATGTCGAAGGCATACCGCTGCCGCAGGTGCGCGGCGACGACTTCTCGCTGGTCCAGTACCTGAAAAAATCGCGCCCCGGCCTGTATCGCGAACTGAAGGCCGCCGCGCAACGGGATCGCAAACCGCGCAAGTAGAGCAACTAGCAGGCAGTATTCATCATTAACGCTGCGGGCGGTCGACGCGGGCGCTTGTTATAATTTGCGCCCCATGCGCATTACCCGCAGGCTGGAATTCGACGCCGGCCACCGCATCCCCAACCACACCAGCCAGTGCCGTCACCTGCACGGGCACCGCTACGCCATCGAAGTCACCTTGAGCGGACCGGTGGTCGCCACCGCTGGCGCCGCCGACGAAGGCATGGTGATGGATTTTTCCGCAGTCAAGGCGATTGCCCAGAAGCACGTGGTCGAGCCCTGGGACCATGCCTTCCTCGCCTGGAAACACGATCACGCCGTGGTCGCCTTCCTCGCCGGCATGCCCGGCCACAAGACCGTGCTGTTCGATGCGCCGCCGACGGCGGAACACCTCGCCCGCCGCGCGTTTGAATTGCTCAACCAGCATTACCTCGCCTGTTACGGTGCCACGCTGCGCCTTGAGCGCGTCCGGCTCTACGAAACACCCAACTGCTGGGCCGACGCCGAACAGGGCGGAGACTGATCCACCGTTTGAACCGCCCCACTCCGCCACGGCCACCACCTGATGTCCACCGCTGCTCCAGAAACCGCAGAAATCCATGCCAGCCGGGGCAAAATGCTGATCGCAAAACGGCAATTCGCAGCAGCGGTCATCAGTTATGACCAGGCCATCACCTTAAAACCCGATTTCGCCGAGGCATACATCCAGCGCGGCAACGCACTGCGCAAGCTCGGCCAGTTTGAATCCGCCGTCACCAGCTATGACCGCGCACTTGCGCTGCTGCCCGACCATGCCGAAACCCATTGCAACCGCGGCATCGCGCTCAAGGAACTGCGCCGGTTTGAATTGGCGGTCGCCGGTTACGACCGGGCCATCGCGCTGAATCCTGCATTCCTCGCCGCATACGCCAACCGCGGTGTGGCGCTGGCCGCGCTCCACCAGCACGAAGCAGCCGTCGCCAGCTTCGACCAGGCCAACGCGCTGCACCCGGGCGTCGCCTTTACGCACCTGCACCGCGGCGTTTCGCTGCATGCGCTGGGACGTTACGCAGCCGCCGTCGAGGCTCACCAAAAAACCATCGCTCTGGATGCCAGCAGCTCCGAAGCGCATCACAATCTCGGCCTCGCGCTGCTGCAGTTGCGGCAACACGAAGCGGCGATTGCAAACTTTGACCGCGCGATCACACTGAACCCGGAATTTGCCGACGCGTACGCAAGTCGCGGCCTCGCCATGTACGAAACAAGGCAACACCAGGCAGCCATCGCGAATTACGAAAAAGCCATCGCGCTGCAGCCAACCCTGCGCATCGCCCATCGCAACCTCAGCCATCTCTACCTGCAACTCGGGGATTATGTAAAAGGCTGGGAGAAATTCGAATGGCGCATGCGCGGCGAAGATAATCCGGCCAATCGCCGCACGTTTACCCAGCCCCTGTGGCTGGGCCAGGAATCAATCGCCGGCAAAACCATACTGCTGCACAGTGAACAGGGCATGGGTGACACGCTGCAGTTCTGCCGCTACGCCAGACAGGTGGCCGATCTCGGCGCCAGTGTGATCCTCGAAGTGCAGAAACCCTTGCTCGGCCTGCTCGGTAGCCTCGAGGGTGTGACCACCCTGCTGCCCAAATTGAGCGTGCTGCCGCCCTTCGATCTGCACTGCCCGCTGATGAGCCTGCCGCTGGCAATCAGGGCCCGCATCAACAACATCCCGTCAGCACAAGGCTATCTCAGGGCCGATGCCGCCAAGGTCGCGGAATGGCAAGCCCGGCTGGGCGCCAAAACCAAACCCCGCGTCGGACTGGTGTGGAGCGGCAATCAGCTGCACAAGAATGACCAGAACCGCAGCATCCCGCTCACCGAGTTCGCCCAACTGCTGTCCGACGATTGCGAGTTTGTGTGTTTGCAAAAAGAGGTAAAGCCGGCTGATCAGGAAATCCTCGCAGCCCACCCCGAAATCCGCTGCTTCGGCGCGGAACTGAACGATTTTTCCGACACCGCCGCGCTTTGCGAACTGCTGGACCTGATCATCAGCGTCGACACCAGCGTGGCACACCTCGCCGGGGCATTGGGCCGGCCGGTGTGGATACTGCTGCCGTTCAATCCGGACTGGCGCTGGATGCTGGAACGCAGCGATACGCCGTGGTATTCCCGTGCGCGCCTCTACCGGGGAGACCGGCTTCAGGGCTGGAGTGGGGTTATCGCGAGGGTTCGCGGTGACTTGAGCCGGGGGCTCAAGACAGACGGACTCTGATTGATTTAAAAAATACTTGGCGGAGAGTGTGTCCGCCTAAGTGAAGTCCAGTATTGACCAAGATTGTCCAGCTTCATAGGGGATTTCATAGGGGAAATTTATACATTCGTCTTGACACGTCCAAAATAGACCAGCATCATCCAGATATATTTTGTGGGTAGATTGTTGGGTTTTTGGGGGTAGTTATGGCTCGTCTGACCAACCGGCTCACGCCAAAAAGCGTGGCAAGTAAGCGCAAGGCAGGCTACTACGCCGATGGCTTGGGGCTATACCTTCAAGTCAGCAGGTCCGGTAGTAAATCGTGGCTATATCGCTTCATGCTGCGCGGTCGTGCGCGCGAGATGGGCCTTGGCTCGGTTCATGACTGTTCCTTGGCCGAGGCCCGTGAGAAGGCCGCAGAGGCCCGCAAGCGGGTGCGTGAATGGATCGATCCCATTGACGTGCGCGATGCCGAGCGCCGGCACATTGCGCTTGAAGAAGCGCGCTCCATGACCTTCTCCAAGTGCGCCGAAGCCTTTATTGAAGCGCACAGGGCTGGCTGGAAGAACGCCAAGCACGCCAGCCAATGGACAAACACCCTGGAAACCTACTGCGGACTGGTATTTGGCACCCTGCCTGTTCAAACCGTGGATACAGCGCTGGTCTGCAAGGTGCTGGAACCCATGTGGACGAAGAAGTCCGAGACGGCAAACCGCCTGCGCGCCCGTATTGAGAAAGTGCTTGATTGGGCTACGGTACGCGGCTACCGGCAAGGCGACAATCCTGCCCGCTGGCGGGGACACCTGGATAAGCTGCTGCCCGCCTTGCAGAAGAGTAAGCGGGTTAAACATCATCCCGCACTGCCGTACCAGCAGATCGGCGAGTTCATGGCAGTGTTGCGCGAGCAGAAAGGCATCGCTGCGCGAGCGCTCGAATTCACGATCCTGACGGCAACCCGTACCAGTGAAGTCACAGGTGCCAGGTGGGATGAAATCAACCAATCAGCAAATATCTGGACCATTCAGGAAAACCGCATGAAGGCCGGCAAGGAGCATCGAGTTCCTCTGTCGCCTCCCGCCCTGGCACTGGTCAAGACCATGCGCGCGGCCCGTCTTGGCGATTACCTGTTCCCCGGCAAGCGCGACAACGCGCCGCTATCGAACATGGCAATGCTGGCACTGCTGCGGCGCATGGAGCAAAAGAACGTGACGGTTCACGGCTTCCGGTCGAGCTTCAGGGACTGGACATCGGAGCGCACCAACTACCCGCGCGAAGTCTCGGAAATGGCGCTGGCGCATGCCATTGGCGACAAGGTTGAGGCTGCGTATCGGCGTGGCGATCTGTTCGAGAAGCGGCGCCGGCTGATGAACGAATGGGCGAAGTTCTGCGAGCGGCCGGATGCCGTGGCGAAAGTCGTGACGATGACACCCCGCCAGCGGCGGGCATAGCGTTTTCCGTCCCCGGTGCGGCTCATCGGGAAAGACGGCGGGGCTGGTTGGATAGAACCAGTTCCCGCCTGACCACAACGCAGCACTCTATGGGAGTACCGCATCATGGCTACAGCCAATCTTATCAGCAAGCTGGACCTGCGTGACGAACTTGATCGTAAACTTGAGCAGGCGCGCGGAATCGTCGCCCTCTCTCGACGCTTCTGTGCCAAAGATACCGATACATCACAAGCCGACGGCGATTTGTCGTCAGCACTTTGGAGCGTGGAAAACCTGCTGGATGAATGCAATGAAGTTCTGCGCAAACTCGATCTCGCGACAGCATCCCAGCATACTTAATCCTCTACGAACGCTCGCCAGAACTGAAAGCAACGGGGACTGTCTGGATATGGAAAAGACCAGCGATGAGATTATTGACGCTCTGGTGTTTTTGGGGATTGCAGAAACAGTCGCGCTTAATCGCGAGCAAACACGTTCGCTTTTTCGGCTGCTGACGAAGTCTACGGTTCCACCAGAATTTCAGGTGGCTGATATTCGCTTGACTGTGGACGGTGCCGAAGTCGCCTGCTCTCGGAAAACCTGGGATCGGGCCGTTGCAGATCTAGCCGCCGAAGCGACAATGGAAATCGACCGGCTATTGACGCTATACCCTCTCCGCAAGTCGGCTGAAATTCTGCATTGGCAGAATCGAAAACAGAAAAAGCGCGGGCGCAGAAGACCGGAAGAAAACTACTGGCTCGCGCGTGAAATAGCCGATGCAATATCGGCAGTGCCAGGCATTAAAATCGTAGTGAGTCGGTCTGCACGGCCAACCGTTTTCATGGAGGTGTTGCGCGTCTCTTTTGAAGCGATCGATCACCCATTTTCGTTAGGGCGTGTGGCTGCTGCCGCGGCCATGCCGGAAAAGCCGACCGGCGTCGATGATGAGACGTGGGCAACTTACTTGACGGAATCACGTAGGGGGAAAGGTAAACGGGGGTAATTCGTCCCCGCAAATATCGGGTTATTTAGTAGCCCGGATTCCCGTCGTAAATTACTCTTGCCAAATAGACAAGCGCATCGCTTGTCCTTTCTAAGGAGACGACAATGGAAGAGAAAAAAGTCCCGGCGATTGAGCCTGCGGGCATGAAAATAAAACAGTTCGCACGGGCGGTTAGCCTTTCGCCAGCGACAATTTACGCGCTGCCCGTCGAGCAACGTCCCAAAGCCGTTCTCATCGGCCGTTCCCGAATCATCACCGAAACGCCATGGGAATTTTTGCAGCGGGTTGGGCGGGCAGCATGAATAATTGTCAAACAAAAAGCCCGCTGGCGGCGAACCAGGCGGGCTTTCAAATGCACTTCGACGACGACGATTCTACGCCTGCGCATTTTTTTGGGCAAGCAGCGCGTGATCTCAAACTTGAGGAAGCCATCATGCACGCCGGGCAATTGGCGATGAGGGGCTTTGGCAGCATTGCGTGGCGCCGGTATACGCAACTCGTCGCCCTGCGCTCCACGGCCAAAATCGCCGAACTTGAAGCTGCCTTGGGTTTGGTATGAAGCGCCCAGCGATACAATTTTACGCCGCCGACTGGAGCGCAAACGTCAAGCTCAGGCGTTGCTCGCATGCCGAACGCGGGATCTGGCTTGAAGTGATGTGCCTAATGCACGACAGCGACGAATACGGCCTCCTGCACTGGCCGCTCGCGGACATCGCGCGGGCGATAGGCTGCCGGGTAGCCGAACTGCAGTCCCTGCGCACCAAGGGCGTTTTAAAGGGCGCTGATGCTGGTGAGCGATGCGCAGCCTACGTGCACATTGGATATCACGCGCGGCAGCCGTTGCCGCCGGTGACGCTGGTCGCTGAGCAGGACGGGCCGCTCTGGTACTCTAGCCGCATGGTGCGCGACGAATACATGCGCCAACACCGCGGTGCCGGGACCCGATTTGGTGATGAAAAGCGGCCGGATCAGTCACCCAGCCGTTCACCAGACAGCGCACCCAGCCGTTCACCCACCCATCGGCAAGGTGACGGCCCTTCTTCTCCTTCTTCTTCTTCTATAAAAACACCCCCCAAACCCCCCAAGGGGGGTGGTGTGTTTTTGGAGTTCTGGCACGCCTATCCGCGGAAGGTCGCAAAGCCTGCGGCCCTGAAAGCCTGGACGCGCATCTGCGTTGATGACCGACTGCTTGGCACGATGCTGGCCGCGCTCGAACGACAGGTGCAGTCAGAGCAGTGGCGGAAGGACGGTGGCGCCTACATCCCGCACCCCGCCACTTGGTTGAATCAGCACCGCTGGGATGACGAGGTAGGCCCGTTGCCGACATTGGCATCGCCGGCATCTTCCGACGGACGTTGCGCATGCGGTGAACTGGGCGTCGTCAGAGCCAATAACGACGCGTGGCTGTGCTCTCGCCACCGGGAGGCTGCGTAATGGTCGCCATCGTTGTGCCGGCTCCTTCACATCTCCGGTTGCCACCTCAATCGATCGAGTCCGAACAATCGGTGCTGGGCGGACTGCTGCTCGACAACTGCGCCTGGGATCGGGTTGGTGATGTGCTTGCCGAATCCGATTTTTACCGCAGCGAGCATCGGTTGATCTTCCGCGCGATCGCTCGGTTGATTGAAACAGGGAAACCGGCGGATTCGCTGACCATCGCCGAGTTCCTCAACGAGCACGGCAAGCTCGACGAGACTGGCGGGCTGTCCTACATCGGATCGCTGGCGTTGAACACGCCAAACGCCGCGAACGTCCGACGCTATGCCGAGATCGTGCGAGATCGGGCGATACTTCGCAGCATGGCCGGGCATGCCCAGCAGATGCTGGACGACTGCACGGTGCCCAACGGCGCCGACCCGGCCGAGATTACGGGCCGCATGGAACAGGCAATCTCGAACCTGACCAACCGGCAACAAGGCGATGTCGTGAGACTCGGTGATGCCGTGCTGGGGGCGGTCAAGCATGCCGACGCGATGCACGCCCAAGGTGGTGGCATGGCCGGTCTGGTCACAGGATTCGTGGATCTGGACCGCATTACTAGCGGATTCGCGGATGGTGACCTGATCATTCTCGCCGCCCGTCCGGGAATGGGCAAAAGTGCGTTGGTTATGAATATCGCCGAACACGTCGCGCAGCATGGTGAAACGGTAGCCGTGTTCTCACTGGAGATGTCGAAGCAGCAACTTGCGATGAGGGTTCTCGCTGGGAAATCCAGAGTATCCATGCATCACTTACGCACCGGCCGCGTCAATGACGACCAGTGGTCGTCAATCACCGAGGCGAGCACCCGTCTACTCGACTTGCCAATCTTGCTCGACGACACACCAGCGATGACCTGCGCCCAGATTCGTGCCCGCTGCCGGCAAATCAAGCGGCAACATGGCTTGGCGCTAATCGTTGTCGATTACCTGCAGCTCATGCGCGGCGATGGCGACAACAGGACGCAGGAGGTCGGGAGTATTTCCCGCGGACTGAAGAGTCTTGCCAAGGAACTCGCGGTTCCCGTAATCGCACTGTCGCAACTGAGCCGCCAGGTCGAGGGTCGAAACGACAAGCGACCGCTGATGTCCGATCTCCGAGATTCCGGGGAAATTGAGCAGGACGCGGATTTCATCGCGCTGCTCTACCGCGACGAAATCTACAACAAAGACACGCCCGCCAAAGGGACGGCTGAACTCCTGGTGCGCAAACACAGGAACGGCCCGCTTGGTGACATCCGGCTCTGTTTCCGCGAGGAATTGATGCGGTTCGAGAATTATGGCGGACCGGAGATCAAAAGATCGCAACCGCAGTTGAAGTGTGCAGTCACCGGCTTTGATTACAAATCCGCCAAAGCTGGCGAATGAATTATGAAATAACTAATTGATTGCAAAGGATAAATAATGATCTACAATGCAAAACTTCGTCGTTACGTGATCGAATCACTGTTCGCATCGGGCTTCTGCGTAGTCAGCGCCAGCACGGCCTTCAAGCTGTGTCCGGACCGCTGGGCAACCCGCGTCGACTGCGGTACGTCATTCAATGATGGCCCGCAGCAGATCGCGAAATTCCTGCAGTCCTTGGACGGGGTTAAGGTCGTTAATGTCCAGTTCGCGGGCAACCCTGCGTGGTGCCTGCTGGCCACGCGCTCAGAAGACAACCTGCCCAGCCGTATCAACCACATCACCGGACAGACCGTTATCGGTTTGCGACCATTCTCCGGGGGACAGGCGATGCCGTTGCCGGTGCCGACAGCCGCTGTCAACGATCCAATCCCCGGTTATGCGTGTGTTGAGCGCACGAGACGGCTGGAAAAGGCTGGATTACCGGACACCCTAAACGTGCCCGGTTTTAAACCGGGGCGATGACAATGTTTGAATCGATTGAATTGCAGGGCAAAGACCGGGAATGGGCTGAGGCGCATTTCAAGCCGATCGTGCCGTTTCCGAATCTGCTTCAGACATTTGTTGACCTCGAGGGGCTGGCCGTTGCGCAGCGCGAATATCGGTCGGTTCAGCAGATGATTGCTGACACCTTGCCGTACGACGAGTGGTTGCAGCACAAGCCGGATTGGATGGACCGCAATAACTACTGGAAGTGGGTTGATGGCCTGCAGGATATGGTGCGCACGCTCGAACGTGAATACGCCGTTGAGTTGTTGATGGCGCCATCCCTTGAGGAACAGCAGGAGCGTCCGCAATGACGGCGGCGAAGCGCAGGGGGCGCGGACGGCCACCCGGGGCGGTCAACATGTTCACGCGGAAGATGCGCGAGGCTGCTGTGCAGTCCGGTGAAACGCCTTACGAATTACTGCTGCGGGTGTCGCGTGGCAAACCCATAGCAATGCCGGGAAAAAAGCCGCACGTTCCCACGTTTGAAGAACGACAGGAAGCCGCGAAAGCGGTATTGCCGTACATGATGCCGCGGTTGTCGGCTGTAGGTGTCAAGGCGATAAGCCCGGACGATCCGTGGACGGACATACTGAATTTGGTCGATGGCAGCGGGCGCAAGCCCCCAGGCGAGAACACTGCAGGCGGGCGGCGAATAAAAAATTGATTTTTATTTAAAAAGGAGCAGGTCATGAGTTTCCAAAATGCAATGGTTCAGGGCGGTCTAATGCATCGAGCTATTCAAGGCTACGACAGCGAACAGGCACGGGAGGCGAATGCGCAGCGCGTGCGTGAGTACGGCGTCAAGGTCATGGGTTCGCAGGAAAAGGCCATGGCCGCGAATGATTCCCTGCTACCGGACCAGACTGTTGAGCAGCGTGCCATTCTCCAGGACAAGCGCCAACAGCGTGACCACACGACCGATTACCGGCAGTTCGTCGCCAACGGTGCGTCTTTCGAGACCCTGGCTACTGAGGCGCAGAAGCGTGGTGACCTGGCATCGATGAAAGGATTTCAGGATTCGCAGAAAAATCTGGAGCGCGAGGGCATGAAAGATGTTGTCGTCGCCGCGCTTTCTGGTCGCGATGACGCCGAACTGGAAAAAATTTACAACAGGTCCGGGCAAGATCGCATCGACCCCGGGTCGGTCAAGATGGACAGGAAAACCGGGTTTGTCTTCTTCACGAATAACGGCGAACAGAAGCAGATCAACATGACCCAAATGGCTGAGTTGCTGGGCGTGGTGAAACGGGAGGAGAAGAAACAGACGGTCCTACCGGCAGGATCGCAACTTGCGGTGGACGGCAAGATTGTCGCCACCAATACCGCTGGCGTTGATGCAAAAAGCGCGGCTGATCTCAGCAAGCTCGATTACGAATACGGCCTGAAACGGAACCTTGAGTCATTCAAGGCAAAGCACGGCGAAGGAAAAGCAACGGCGCTGATCCAGAACATGGGTTACCTCGTGAAAAGCGGTGTTGCTGCCGACAGCAAGGACGCATACAGCAAACTCCGAACCACTATGGAAAAGCCGGAGGAGGATGCTGTGCTGTCGCTGGCTACGACCTTGGCCAAGAGTCCCGGCTATCGCGGCAAGGATGGTCTTAATCGCGCCATAGCTGACGCGACAGGCATGGTGAAATCCGTCCGCGGTGCCGCACCACCGGCACAAGGCGCGCCATACAAATCGGCAGAGGATATCCGGGCAGCCTTCCGCGCGGGAACGATTGATCGCGCAACGGCCGAGGCTGAGCTGCAGAAGGGTTTCGGTTACAAATGAGAGCCACAGAATTTCTGAATGCGGACACGGTGCCGGCGGTCCGGCAGCGCGCATCCGAATTTCTTGGGCAACCGGACGCGCCGCACGATCCCGCACCCTCAGAAAACGAACTCAGGCGAACCGAGCGGCCCGCCACGGCGATACGCACGCGCAGCGGTCGGGTGTTGCTGACTGAACCGGAACCGTATCGCGATGTGTGGGATGTCGACGTGCAGGGCGAGCGCCGCGCGCCATGGACTGGCACAGGTGGGGTAATGAAAAGTCTGCCGGCGCAGATGGTCGCCGGCGCGCGCAGTGCCGTAGCCGAACTGCGCCGCATGATGGCCGAGGAGTCGATTACCGCGCGGCGCGCAAGCCCCGCCGTGGGGGAAACTCCGGCAGGGGCTGTCACCGGACGAGCCGCACCAGGAGCCATCGAACGCCAAGGTGCGCGACTGACAGAGGACGAAGACGCGCGCGCCGCTGCCGAACGGGATGCCGCGACCGCGCGACACGATCTGCAGATGGTCACCCCGCACGGCATGAACACAGCACAGCAGGCCGTCAGTTCGCTCGCGCAGTCAGCCCCGCCGACGTTGCTGGGTATCACCGCCTGGATAATCACACGCAATCCCGCACTTGCCATGGCGATCGCGGGCGGCGGTGGCGGTGCGATACAGGCGGGATCAACGTACGGTGAGGCCCGCGGGAAAGGCGCATCACACCGGCTGTCATCAACTGCGGCCACGATTGATGCCGTGCTGGAGGGTGTGGGCGAGGCCCTGCCGCTACGCATCGCCCTGAAGCAGGGTTCGCCTGTCATGGCGCGCATCTACGGCACCATGGCTGCGGAGGCTGGCCAGGAAGCGGCTACCCAGGCACTGCAAGACCTGAACGCTTACGCGACGTACAACCCGGACATCACATTCAACGAGGCGTGGCAAAACCTCAAGGTGGCGACACTTGCTGGCGGCATGGGCGGTACGGTTTATGGGGGCGTTGGCGCCATCGCGCAGAACGCGAGCCGGGGCGCGCCGCCTGCAGCCGCACCGACCGCGCGCGCTTTTCTTGATGATGGCCTGCTGTCTCCGGTGTTCAGCGAGGAAGGGGCCCCTGGTCCGCTCACCGACTCGATTCAGAGGCTCAGCGATACTATGATCCGCGCCAGTCGGACGCCCGTGCCGTCGTTGCCGCCAGTTGCTGAGTCCGCGCCGAGCGCAGCAGCCTTTCTCGATGAAGGCGCACCAACGATGGGTGAGGGGGTGGCCGCACCAAGTCAAGCCGTTGCCGAATCAACGCCGGCTACCGCGCCGGTATCGTCACCCGCGGCCACTGTCAACGATGCCGTGCCTGCACTCGCGGTAACGGCACCTGTCGAGGGGGCAAGCGCGACGGCTTTCCTCGATGAAGAACTGGCGAGTGAGGCTGACGCCGAAGGTACTGGCGTGAGAGCTCCCGTCACGGCACAAGCTGCGGTACAGCCCGCCACCAGTCCCGTAGCGATCGCTGCCCCGACAAGTGCCGTAGTGAGTGAATCAGAACAGCCCAGCGAATTATCAGCCGGGACCGGCGTGGTCATGACGCCGCCGTATCAGGAGGTTGGGGGTGAAGTGCGCGATGCTGCGGGCGCGCGGCCTGATGCCATCCGCCAGTCCATCAGGACGCTGTTCAACGTGCCGATCAACGAGGGTCACTTCAAGCAGAGCCGGGACACGCTCGGCATCTTCAAAGTGAAGCCCCGAACCATCCGGGTGCGGAACCAGAACGACATCGGCGTCATCAGTCACGAGACCGGGCATCATTTCTCGGAAACCAGCCGACCGGTGCGCGACATCATGAAGACCCATGCCGGCGAACTGAGCAAGATCACGCCCTACGCCGCGCAGCAGAAAACCGTTGCCCTGCAAAGAGAAGAAGGCTTTGCCGAATACCTCCGGCTGCTCTGGACACAGCCGACGCAGGCACAGGAACGCGCGCCCGGCTTTCACGCTGCCTTTGCCCAGTACGTCGACAAGAATGGCTTCCGGCCGGCATTCAAGCAGATCGAGGGGGCGATTCGTGACTGGCAGAACCTGCCTCCCGCGGATCGAATCATGGCCAAGGTGGGACAGGCGCCGGAACGCCCAAACCCGAAAGCCTTGCGCGACCGCTTCATCTTCGAGGTGCTGGACAAGTGGTTGCCATTGAAACGTATGGTCCATGACTTGAAGCCCGGCATCGCGCCGAGCAAAGACCCGTTCAAGGCCGCGCATCTGCTGGCGGGTGACGGGGCAATCATCGAGAGCTGGATTATCAGCAACACCATTCCCTTTGACCCGGTACGGCGCGCCGACACCAAGAACTACGAAAAACCCCTGCGTGAGATTCTGCAACCCGTTGCCGAGCAAATCCACGATTTCAATGCCTACCTGATCGCGCGGCGGGCGGACGAACTCACGCGCCACGGCAAGGAGCCACTGTTCACCCCGGAGGAAATCCGCGCCGGCCTGTCACTGGAAACCCCTGAGTTCAGGAAAGCGGCGAAAGAAATCTATGCGTTCAACGACAGCCTGATCGACTATGCGGTGGAAGGTGGACTGCTCTCGCCCACCATCGCCGGCAAGCTGCGCCAGTACAGCGCCTACATCCCGTTCTTCCGTGAATCGCGTGACGGCAACGGACACGGCGGCGGCAAGAACCCGTTCAAGCGGCTGCTGGGTGGCACGGAGAATCTGCGCGACCCGATTGCGAACCTGATCCAGAACACGGCGAATATTATTCACGCCACGAACCGGAATGCCGTGTTGGTGAAAGCGCGCAATCTGGCCAACGCCGTGCGCGGCGGCGGACGCTGGATCGAGGACATCCCCATACCGGATGCCGTGCTCAACGTGCCCACCAGAAGCGTGCTGGAGGCGCTCGAGCGACAGGGGGTGACCCTCGACCAGGACAGCCTGCAGGCCCTGCAACAGATTCAACGGCTGGTGGTGCCCAGCCCGGTCGACAACCGCGGCGAGCGCATCGTCGTCGTCCGTGTCAACGGTGAAACCAAGGCCCTGCAGATCAACAATGAGATGCTATGGCAGGCATTGCAGAGCTTTGAGCCGGCGGACTTGGGGTTCATTGAACAGTTGTTGACCATACCTGCAGACCTGCTGCGTTCTGGCATCACGCTGTCACCAGAGTTCATGTCGCGCAATTTCATGCGCGACACGCTGTCCGGCTTTGTCCAGTCCAAGGCGGGCATTTTCCCGGTTGCGAGCACGGTATCCGGCTTCAAGGAAGTCGCCACACGATCTGATGCCGCGCGCCTGTTCCGGGCCTTCGGCGGCGCGTATGCCGATATGTGGAAGGGGGACAGCCAGCAGACCAAGGCGGTGCTGGAGCGCATGGCCAAGCGTGGCCGGTTCGACCCCAGAACGATTCTGACCCCAGGTGGCATTCTCCGGCTGCTGAACGACTTGGGATCGCTCACGGAGGCCGGCACGCGGGTTGCCGAGTTCAAGAACACCATGAAGCCCGGTGACACGGACAGCTTGATTGAGGCGGCCTACAACGCCCGGGAAGTGTCCGTTGATTTCGGTATGCATGGTGCCAGCCAGAACATCCGGCTGCTGACCCGCATCACGCCGTTCCTGAACCCCGCAATGCAAGGACTTTACAAGATGGCCCGCACCAGCCAAGAACGGTTCATGGTCACCCTGCTGCGCGGCTCGATGCTGACGGCCTTCAGTGTAGCGCTGTTCATGCTGAATCGCGACGAGGACTGGTACGACGAGATCGAGCAGTGGGAGCGCAACGTCTACTGGCATATCAATGTCGGATTCAAGACCGATGACGGCAAGGTGTTGCCGATCCGCATCCCGAAGCCCTTTGAATGGGGCGCCGTGTTCGGGTCTGTGCCGGAGAGCCTGGCGAAGGTCGCCGTGGATCAGAACGGCGGCGAGTTCGCGAAGCGCATGAAGTCGATTGTCACGGACGTGTTTTCACTCCGAGCCGTGCCAACTGCGCTGCTGGTGCCGATGGAGCAGTGGGCAAACCGAAGTCTGTTCACGGGGCGCCCCATCGTGTCAGAGGGGCTGGAGGGTCTGGATCCGGAACTGCAATACACGGCTGGTACGAGCATGGCGGCGCGTGAAACCGGGAACGCCCTTGGTACCAGCCCCGCAAGAATTGACCATGCGATTCGCGGCCTCCTGGGCACCATGGGGGTCTATGTGACATCCATGGCCGATTTGGTGATCCGTCCCTTGGGTGACTACCCGGTCAAGCCATCCGCCACGGTACGCGAGATGCCGGTAGTTCGGGCCTTTGTTCATGACCCAAACTCGCCCAACAGCCGCTACGTGACCGAGTTCTACGAGACGCTGAGCAAGGCGCGCAAGGCTGACGCCAGCATGCGCCAACTTGAAGGCGAGCAAGCGGACGCCTACTACAAAAAGCACGGAGATGTGATTGACGCTGCCCCCATCCTCAATCGTGCGGCGCGCGATATGGGAGCGGCACGCCGGGAAGCGCGCGAGATCGGCGAGGACCGCACCACTTCAGCGGAGGAGAAACGCCGCGAGATCAACGAGCGGAATCAGGAGATTCGGCGCACTGCGCGTGAAACGATGCGCGATGTTATCTCTCAGGGCGTACGGTAGCCACATTCGGCTTGCGTTATGGTCACGTCAAATCTCAATCAATCAAAGGATTGCATGGCATCAACGAGGGGCGGCAAACGACCAGGCGCGGGTCGGCGTAAGGGCGGCGTCAACAAGATGACGGAGAAGGCGCGCAAGGCTGCGTCGGCAACCGGGCTACTGCCCCATGAGTTATTGCTGGCGATGTCGCGGGGGGAATCCACGCCGGGCGTGCCGAAGCCATTGCGCCGGGAAATCATTGATGCGCGCAAAGCGGCGGCACCGTATTACGCGCCAAAACAGGCCTCAACAGAATTCCACGGAAGCGTAGATGCGGAAGGCCGACTGGCTGCATGGCTCATGGCCCAGGCAGACGGTAAATCACGCGGACTACCCAGTGCACGAAATTAAGGGCAAAGGCGGTCGCATGTTGCGTGACGTGGTAAGGCAAGGAGTGAGGTAGGGGATTGCATCTGTATTGTTAAAGCGATTCTAATATCTGCTTCCGCTTTGCATCAGCATTCATGTCGTCGAGCGCCTTCAGATAATAGGCATGTGTGGTCGCCCAGCCGATCAAAGCGCCAACCGCTGCGCCAATGATTGTCATAAGCACGTCTCTTTGCATCACCATATCGCCGCGCTCCTTGACTAAATTGGCTTAGCCCAGAATGAGTCGTCAATCCTGCCAGTTCAATGGGTCAATTAGGGGGTAGTATGAATCGTTAAATACATAATTGTTATTTTTCAATGACTTATAGCCATCTCTGGCGGAGAGTGTGAGATTCGAACTCACGAGGACCGTGAGGCCCTGCCGGTTTTCAAGACCGGTGCATTCAACCGCTCTGCCAACTCTCCGTATTCGCGGAAATTACCGCTGCCGGGGGCGGATTGTAGCCCCAAACCCGCACTGGATGCGCCCTGGCTGTCACAATTGCGGCGCATAATATCATCTATTATCAATTGCTTGCGCAACCTTGGCAGCCCGAAAATCGGCCGATACCGATTGCAACTTTAACCGCCTTTCAGTAGTCTTACATCCTGCTTACACCAGCTTTTTTGGTGAACCTTTTGGAGATCCATCACTATGCAACCTGAACTGCGCACCGGGGCAACCTATTCTGCCGGCACGTCCGACATTGCCGTCCAGCAGAACAAGGTACTGCGTAACACCTATATGCTGCTCGCGATCTCGCTGATCCCCACGGTGATCGGCGCTGCGGTCGGCACCAATTTCATCAATTTCAGCTTCATGCGCGCCAGCCCGATCATGTCGATGCTGGTGATGCTGGCCGTGTTCTACGGCTGGATTTTCGCAATCGAGAAAAACCGCGACAGCGTGCTCGGTGTCGGCCTGCTGCTCGGCTTCACCGCCTTCCTCGGCCTGATGATGGCACCGATGCTGCAAAGCATCCTGTCGCTGCGTAACGGCGGGCAACTGGTGATGATGGCTGCAGGCGGCACGGCTGCGGTGTTTTTTGTGCTGTCGGGCATTGCCGCGACGACCAAACGTGACTTCAGCTTCCTCAACAAGTTCATGCTGGTCGGCTTCGTGGTGATCATGCTGGCGGTGCTCGCCAACATCTTCCTGCAAAGCCCGGTGCTGCAGCTGGCGCTGTGCGGTGGCTTCATCATCTTCTCGTCGGCGATCATCCTGTGGCAGATCAATTCGATAGTCCGCGGCGGTGAAACCAACTACGTGTCGGCGACGCTGACATTGTATGTGTCGCTGTACAACATCTTCACCAGCCTGCTGCAGATCCTGGGCTTCACCAGCGGTGATCGTGACTGAAACTTGCGCGACTGAAAACGCTTAAAAAAAGCGGCCTGCGGGCCGCTTTTTTATTGCCTGCATTATTCCAGCCGCGCCAGGCCTACTCCCTCTCAAACAACGCCATCGATTCCACGTGTGCCGTATGCGGGAACATGTTGATCACGCCGGCGGCACGCAGCTTGTAGCCATGCGTCGCCACCAGCACTTCGGCATCACGGGCCAGAGTTGACGGGCTGCAGGATACGTAGACGATGCGCCGCGGGCCGCCGGCCCCGATCAGCTTGATCAGTTCCATTGCACCATCGCGTGGCGGGTCGATCAGCAACTTGTCGAATGGCCCCAGCGCGGCCCACTGTTCGGCGTCGATCTTGAACAGGTCCATGGTCAGGAAACGCGTATTGTCAGCCAGCCCGTTGCTGCGTGCATTCTCCTCCGCCCGGCTGATCAGCCCTTTGCTGCCTTCGATGCCGATGACCTGCGCGCCGCTGCGCGCAATCGGCAGCGTGAAATTGCCCAGTCCGCAGAACAGGTCGGCGATGCGTTCACCGGGTTGCGGCGCCAGCAGGTTCAGTGCGCGGCGCACCAGCACCTGATTAATGGCATGGTTGACCTGGGTGAAGTCGGTGGGGCGGAAATGGATGCGTACGTCGAATTCGGGCAGCGTGTAATACAGTGCACCGGTGTCCGGCGGGCAGAACAACGCCGCCGTTTCCGGCCCTGAGGGCTGCAGATAGAACACCACGCGATGTGCGTCGGCAAAGACGCGCAGTTTGTCTTCATCTTCCGGCGTCAGCGCATCCAGGTTGCGCAGCACCAGCACATCGGCGTTGTCGGCCACCGCCAACTCGATCTGCGGCAATCGCGCACGCAGACTCAGGCTGTCGACCAACTGGCGGAGCAGCGGCAGCAGATCCGAAATCCGCCTTGGCAACACCTCACAGCTGGTCATGTCGGCAACATAACTGCTGCGTTTCTCATGAAAACCCACCAGCGCGCCGCCCTTTTTGAACACATGCCGCACCGTCAGGCGCGCGCGGTGGCGGTAGCCCCAGGCCGGACCGTAAATCGCCGGCAGCATCTGTTCGGGCTGCACCTTGCCGATATGCCGCAGGTTGTCTTCGAGCACACGCTGTTTGGCGGCAACCTGGGTGCGCGCATCCATGTGCTGCAGGCTGCAGCCGCCACAGAGGCCGAAAAATCTGCAGCCCGGCGTGGTGCGCGACGCGCTTTGATCAAAAATCCGCGTTGCGAATGACTGCTCGAACGCCGGTTTTTTGCGATAAACCGAGACTTCGACCCGCTCACCGGGCAGCGCGCCTTCAACAAAGACGACCTTGCCGTCACGGCGGGCAATGCCACGGCCTTCCTGGTCCAGGGATTCGATCAACAAGGGAGTCATTACGATTTTTCAGACCGCGCACAGCAGCGTGGTGCGTGATTTTTACTTTGTTATTACGTTATGCCGTCCAGCGCGCGAGAAATTCCTGCCAGTGCGGTTGCCCGGCTTTTTCCAGCGTGGTACGCACCATCGTGATTTGCGTATCGTGCTGTGCCTGGGTCAACGCACCGCGCATCAGCTGGAAACGCAGAAACACCAGGTGGGTATTGACGACATCGGTTTCGCAGTAACGCCAGATGTCTTCGAGCTTGCCGTCCTGATAGGCGCCCCATACCGCAGAGCCATCCATGCCGAGTTTGCCCGGCAGGCCCATCAGTTGTGCCAGCGCGTCCAGCGGCGCATTGGCACGGCCCTGATACAGCGCCAGCAGATCCATCAGATCGAGATGGCGCTGATGGTAACGGCTGATGTAATTGTTCCATTTGAATTCGCGGTCGTCCTCGCCCATGTCCCAGTAGCGCGCGGCCGTCACGCCATGCATCAGTCCACGATAATGCAGGACAGGCAGATCAAAACCGCCGCCGTTCCAGGACACCAGTTGCGGCGTGTATTTCTCGATGCCATCAAAAAAACGCTGGATGATTTCAGCTTCACTTTCCCCGGCCGCACCCAGCGACCACACCTTGAAACTGTCGCGATCCTGCAGCGCGCAGGAAATCACCAGCACACGTTGCAGGTAATGCGGCAGGAAATCATTGCCGTGGCTCTGCCGGCGCAACTGGAAGGCCATTTCCGCGACATCGCGGTCGGACACTGTGCTGTCGATCCCGTGCAACTTGCGGATGCCGGCGACGTCGGGCACGGTTTCAATATCAAACACCAATACGGTATTCACGAAATTACCTTTAAAAACAATTGCTTACAAAGTATTTGCGGATGACCGTTATGCGAATACACCCGTGGACAGATAACGGTCGCCGCGGTCGCAAACGATGGACACAATGACCGCGTCATGCACCTGCGCTGAAATCTGCAGCGCCGCCCACAACGCGCCGCCGGAAGACACGCCGGCAAAAATTCCCTCTTCACCGGCCAGCCGCCGCATCATGTTTTCTGCGTCGGCCTGCGTTACCTCGACCACCTGATTGACCTGCGACCAGTCGCAGATTTTCGGCAGGTACGCAGCGGGCCATTTGCGGATGCCCGGGATCTGCGAACCATCGGTCGGCTGGCAGCCGACAATCTGCACCTGCGGATTTTTTTCCTTGAGGTAGCGTGACACACCCATGATGGTACCGGTGGTGCCCATGCTCGAAATGAAATGCGTGACGCGGCCACCGGTATCGCGCCAGATTTCCGGGCCGGTGCCTTCGTAATGTGCCAGCGGATTGTCGGGATTCGAAAACTGATCGAGCATCACGCCGCGCCCCTCACGCACCATGCGTTCAGCGACATCGCGCGCGCCTTCCATGCTGACCTCTTTCGGTGTCAGCACCAGCTCGGCGCCATAGGCGCGCATGGTCTGCTGGCGTTCCAGCGACTGGTTCTCCGGCATCACCAGCACCATGCGGTAGCCCATGATCGCCGCCACCATCGCCAGCGCAATGCCGGTGTTGCCACTGGTCGGCTCGATCAGCGTATCGCCGGGCTTGATGGTGCCGCGCTCCTCTGCGCGGCGGATCATCGACAGTGCGGGACGATCCTTGACCGATCCCGCCGGGTTGTTGCCTTCGAGTTTGACCAGCACCGCATTGCTGGTCGCGCCGGGTATGCGCTGCAACTTCACCAGCGGCGTATTGCCGACGAAGTCCTCCAGTGTCCTGTCCATGACTCAGCCCGCGCTTTTCGCCAGCAATTGCTGGCAGTACCGCGCGACGCCCTGCTCCACCGTCAGAAACGGTTTCTGGTAGCCGGCTGCGCGCAAGGCGGTCAGATCAGCCTGGGTATAACTCTGGTATTTGCCCTTGAGGTCGCCGGGAAACGGGATATAGCGAATCACGCTTTTGCTCTGCAGATCCGCCAGCAACAAGGCTGGCTCACCCGCCGCCGCACGACAACCGTTCACCGTGGCAACAGCGACATCGTTGAAAGACTGTGCCGCGCCGCTGCCACAATTGAATATCCCTGACTTGTCGCCGTTATTCAGGAAGTACAAATTGACTTTGACCACATCCTCGACCGAGACAAAATCGCGGCGCTGCTCGCCGTTGCCATAGCCGCCGCTGCCTTCGAACAGCCGCACATGGCCCTCGGCGCGGTACTGATTAAAGAAATGATATGCCACCGAGGCCATGCGTCCCTTGTGCTGCTCGCGGTCGCCATAAACATTGAAATAACGCAACCCGACCACCTGCGGACCGCCGGGCGGCAGACGCCGCACCCGCAGGTCAAACAGCAGTTTTGAATAGCCGTAGACGTTCAACGGGCCTTCGCAGTCCGCCTGCTCACGAAAACCGGTCAGTGCGCCATAGGTCGCCGCGGATGACGCATAAATCAGCGGGATCGTCTCGGCTGCGCAAAAATCCAGCAGCGTGCAGGAATAGGTGTAATTGGTGTCCATCACATAACGGCCGTCACTGGCCGTGGTGTCGGAACAGGCGCCCTGATGCAGTATCGCCTTCACGCCACGGCGGAAAGCGCCGGCTTTGATGCGAGCGAGGAATTCATCCTTGTCGAGGTAGTCGCTGATCCGGCAGTCGACCAGGTTACGGAATTTTTCGCCCTGCGTCAGGTCATCCACAGCGAGGATGTCGGTGATGCCCTGCGCGTTGAGGCCCTTGACCAGGTTGGCGCCGATAAAACCGGCAGCGCCGGTGACCACATGGATCATGGCTTATTCCTCCTGCGCCGGCGGGAACAATTCGTCCGGCTGGACCACTGCAGTGCCGAATTTGCCGACGACGATGCCCGCGGCACGGTTGGCAATGCGCACTGCGCTTTCCAGGTCCTGCCCTGCCGCCAGCATCACGGCGATGGTGGCGATCACCGTGTCACCGGCACCGCTGACGTCATACACTTCGCGCGCCTGTGCCGGCACATGCAGCCTGCTGCCGCGCCGGTACAGCGTCATGCCTTCCTCGCTGCGCGTAACCAGCATGGCACCGATGCCCAGCCGCTGGCGCAGGTTCTGCGCTTTCGTCGTCAGCGCAGCTTCACTGCTCCAGCCACCGACCACCGCGCGCAGCTCAGCACAATTGGGTGTCACCAGCGTCGCGCCGCGATAACGCGAATAGTCCTCGCCCTTGGGATCGACCAGCACCGGCTTTTGGTGACGGCGCGCCAGCGCGATCATGCGGGCGATATGCGCGAGGCCACCCTTGCCGTAGTCCGACAGGATCGCCACATCGCAACTTTTCAGCAGACGCTCGAAATCTTTCAGTTTCGACGCCAGCACTTCATGGCTGGGCAGGGTCTCAAAATCTGCGCGCAGCAACTGCTGACGACGACCGATGACCCGCAGTTTGACTGTGGTGGAGATGGTCGGATCGTCGTGCAGGCTGGCAATAACGCGATCACGTTTCAGCAACTGGCGCAGGCAGCGCCCGGCCTCATCACGCCCCACCACCGACAACAGTGAAGCCTTTGCCGAGAGCGCAGCGACGTTGCGCGCAACATTCGCCGCACCACCCGGGCGTTCCTCGACACGATCAACCTTGACCACAGGCACCGGTGCCTCCGGCGAAATGCGGCTGACTTCGCCGAACCAGTAGCGATCCAGCATCACATCACCGGCCACCAGCACCCGGGCGCGGCGCATCTGTGCCGGCAGGCCGCCGCGTGGTGACACCGGTTTTTTCTTCAGTATTTTTTTCATTAGCGAATTTGGTCAACTGATGATTTTAATGCACTGGCAATGTCGGCATTGATCCGGTCCAGCACGGCCAGCGGATCTGCGGCACGGGTAATCGGCCGGCCGACCACCAGGTAATCCGCCCCGTCGGCAATCGCCACCTGCGGCGTGACAATGCGTTTCTGGTCATCCTGCGCAGCATCGGCGAGACGAATACCCGGCGTCACCAGACAAAAATCCGCCCCGCAGGCGCGGCGCAGCAGCAAAGCTTCCTGCGCCGAACACACCACGCCGTCCATGCCGCTGGCGGCAGCCAGCCGTGCCAGGCGCTCGACCAGTACCTTGGGTTCTTCCGAATGTCCTGTTTCACGCAGGTCTTCAGCGCCCATGCTGGTCAGTACCGTCACCGCAATCAACATGGGCGGATGCGACAGTCCGGCAAGTGCTTCGCGCGCCGCCTGCATCATCGTGCGCCCGCCACCGGCATGTACATTGATCATCCACGCACCGAGCGCCGCCGCGGACTTGCAGGCCGAGGCCACAGTATTCGGAATGTCGTGGTATTTGAGATCAAGGAACACGTCGAAACCGTGCGCTGCCAGTTGCCGCACCAGATCAGGACCGGCAACGGTAAACAATTCCTTACCGACCTTGACCCGGCAGCGTTTGGGGTCCAGCCGTTGCGCGAATGCCAGCGCCTCGGCAGCACTGGCGTAATCCAGTGCGACAATGACCCGCGAGCCCTTTTGATCCATGCTCATGCAGATACGCCCTTTGCTCCGGCGAGTTTCAAGCCGGAATGTCCTTCAGCTCCGGCGCGCTTCATGCCGGTATTCCTTTTTCTTCGGTACGTCGCGGCGCGTAGG